>SCPN01001574.1_pt1 | contig 55469 bp, 69 predicted proteins | sample 6106831 | NCBI WGS metagenome assembly SCPN01 (sample SAMN10720447, study PRJNA508395) | human gut metagenome | isolation source: Participant 1, 0 month | reverse complement strand
GAATTAAAATAAAAATAGTCGTGCGATGAAATTAGATGTAATTGATCATTTCTATTCTTTGTCTATATACTTAGTTGTAATATACCAGTTTTTACATTGTCAATCCACAGTGTATTCCTGAGAACTGATATATAGGCTCTCCGGCATGACTGACGTGAACTGAAGACACATTAAAGCATGAGTCGGAACATCATTTCTTCTCCCCAGGCCACTTCCAAGCGAATAGGCACGCTTTCACCCCTTACTGTTCACCGTATAACTTTCAGTCGCCTGTGCGACTTATATTCCGACGATTCGTGATGTCACCGTACATAACTCATAGGTCGCATTATTTTTCCAGTCCATCGAATGATAGTAATAAGTCACCATAGTCCCTATCCGTTTTGCATACACGTTTCCGCTCTCGGGCATCTTCCCCAACGTTTTTGCAGAAGTGGATAGCTGCCGGATAATCTTTCCGGGAACATCCGTAATCTTGCTGAAACCGGTAGCGCGCGAATACGGTTCTCCTGGTCGGACATCTTCACTTTATAGTCAAAACTGAAGATACCTGGTTTTGGTGGTAAACGGAATACCGGTCTGCAACATTTTCGTGGGTTTTAGTACCCTGACCGCACCGAACCGGTACAGAGCCAGCCGCCAACACCGTAATATTAACCAGTCCAACATACAGGCCCAAAACGTGGCGCAATACCCATCTCCCTGCTTCTCCGGAAATACCGAAGTATTAGTCTTCGTAATACCGGCAACTTTCGCATCACATTTGAAGCGTTTCCAAGGATCCGCCCATATTCTTATAAACCTGATCTCCTTAATTACCGTCGTCATCCCATCGCATATACATCTTTTGTATTCCCACCGATAATGCTCGATTCCTTTATTGACGGTCCACCCATTGATCCATGTCCCTAAAAGGAAGCATTTCCTTTATGTTGCGCCATCAAAGACAAGGAAGAAATAAATGCAACGAAACCTGTCATCAACAGGCGATGAATGCTTTTCTGAATCATCAATACTTTTCCTTTTCTTTCATAAATTATAATCCCATTGTTTCAAAGCAAAAAATCCCAGTTCCTTACCACAAACGAATCGTACGGTCGTCATATTTATACTTATTCTTCTTATATCCCTTCTTTCCGCTCCACATATTTTTCTATATCACTACGTGCTTCGGCAAATCCAGGATATAGAAAGAGACTTATAAATAGTTTCCGTCATTCCCATCGCATCCGCTTCGAAATCTTCAAATTTCACTTCCATCAGGTTACCTTCCGGAATAAACTTCTTATCCGATTCATACTTATGATAAAGCTTTGCATAGATAGAAAGGATATTTTCTCTAATTGTTCATTGCTGACATCCTGCAACTTCAACGGTTGAATCGTATTTGTAAAGAAACTGCGTGTAGATTCGAATACGGTATACGGGTTACGCACAAGGTAGATAAACTTAGCATCTGGGAACATCTTCACCAGTTCCTTCACCCTTCCGGTATGCGGAGGATTCTTGCTAAGGAATTGAGTTCCCTGGGTATTCCACAAAGAAATCTTAATCAACTTAGTGAACACCTCTTCAAACACCTTCAATTCGGCATCCGTTATGTCATCAAACAAAAGATATTTATCAGCGTACTCCTGCTGATACTTCGGCAGAAACCAGAAATTATAATATGTATAAGGCATCATGTTCGACAAAGCAAAACTCTTCCCGGGAAGATCCACTGCCAGTTCCATATTATCTGTCGGACGCTTATCCGGCATCAGCCAACTCATATTCTTTTTGAAGAAAGGCTGTCCCCACATCATCAGATGAGGAAATACAGTCTGATAAGTAGTATTATACCCAAAATGCTTATCACAAGAGAATACATTATGTACAAACGTAGTTCCGCTTCGCCAGTGTCCCAGGATAAATACCGGGTCATGCTCCAACGGCTGATTAGCGAGCAGTTTCTCGTAACGCTTGTCCTGTAATGACGCCAGTGAGAAAGCAAGCGACACACAGCCTTGGTCAATCGATATTTCCCCTTGTAGGCTGCATCAATTTCACGACCGGCAGTAATAGCCTTGAATGTCTTCCAGTCGGCACCTACCAATGTATTAATCGGAAGTTTATTAAATTCGAGTAATCCCACTTTATTAATTAAAAATTAAGAATTAAAAATTAAAGACGACAGAATGCTGTCATTTTCAGTTTTCAATTTATTGTTTAACAATCTATGTTATTAGTCACTGCAAGGCCCTGACGTTCCAACTCCTTCACTGTTTCTACCGCTTCATAATGCTCCGGAGCAATTCCCAGCTTCGTCATATCCAATACCGGCACATCCTCCGTGTCACTCATATCTTCATTTCCACGCGGTCGATAATCATACCTACTGCCGAAGTATTATTAGTGATCGGGTCAATCAGGATAAATGAGCCACAAGATTTATTCTTCTTATAAGGATCAAAGAACAGCTCTTTAGCCGTAGTCAATACCACGCGGGCAATCTGATTCAATTGCAAAGGCAAAGTCTCTTTGGTCAACTGGCCATTCTCCAGAGACAGATGTTCCATTGTATTCACATCCACCTTGTACTTTATTGTATCGATGCGCGTACGGCTCAAATTGGTAGTCTGTTTAATAAAGAACGATTTATTAATATCCATCGGTTCTTCATCCATCCAAACCATCATCGCTTCAAAATTACGATCCACAGTCGGCAGATTGTCAGGATGCACCAACATTTCGCCACGCGACACATCGATCTCATCCTCCAATGTCAAAGTCACAGACTGCGGTGGGAAGGCATAATCCAACTCTCCCGTCATAAGTCACGATGCTCTTCACCTTAGAAGTTTTTCCGGAAGGAAGTGCCATCACTGTATCGCCCTTTGCGAACAATCCCCGATGCCACTTTACCGCAGAATCCTCTGAAGTCCAAATTCGGACGAAGCACATATTGAACCGGGAAACGGAAATCCGTAAAGTTGTGGTCATTGTCGATATGAACCGTTTCAAGGAAATCGAGCAAAGAAATCCCCTTGTACCACGGAGTACGTTCAGACTTATCCACCACATTATCCCCATCCAATGCAGAAAGAGGAATACAGTTTACGTCCGGAATACCCAACGGAGTAACAAACTTCTTATAGTCAGCCACAATCTCATTAAAACGCTCTTCCGAGAAGTCCACCAAGTCCATCTTGTTGACAGCCAATACCACATGCTTGATCCCCAGCAAAGACACCAGGAAAGTGTGGCGACGAGTCTGGGTAATCACTCCCGTGCGGGCATCCACCAAAATGATAGCCAGGTTAGCCGTAGATCCGCCGGTAATCATGTTACGGGTGTACTGTTCGTGTCCCGGAGTATCCGCGATGATAAACTTACGGCCATTAGTAGAAAAATAGCGATAAGCCACATCAATTGTAATTCCCTGTTCACGTTCAGCCTTCAAACCATCCAGCAATAACGCATAGTCAATATGCTCACCTGCATTTCCTACACGTTTACTATCACGTTCCAGTGCATCCAGTTGATCCTCATACAATTTCTTACTGTCAAACAACAAGCGTCCGATCAATGTTGATTTTCCGTCATCCACCGAACCCGCAGTCAACAGTCTCAATAAGTCTTTCTGTTCATCCTTATCCAGAAAAGCTTTTATATCTAATTTATTATCTGCCATTACTAGTTACAATTAAAAGTATCCTTCACGTTTCTTTTGTTCCATACTACCCTCCTGGTCAAAGTCAATCACACGGGTAGTACGTTCACTCTTGGTGGTAGTCATCATTTCCTTCCACAATCTCTTCGATTGTAGCAGCTCCGCTTTCCACTGCCCCAGTCAGAGGCCAGCAGCCCAACGTACGGAAACGCACCATCTTCATTTCAATCTGATCCCGGTACTTTTCAGGCAAACGCTCATCATCTGCCATAATAATATTACCATCCAAATTAATTACCGGACGTTCCTTAGCATAATATAACGGAACGATCGGAATATTCTCCAGACGAATATACTGCCAGATATCCAACTCTGTCCAGTTACTAATCGGGAATACACGGATACTCTCCCCCTTGTGCACACGGGCATTATAAATATCCCACAATTCAGGACGCTGATTTTTCGGGTCCCATTGATGAAATTTATCCCGGAAAGAGAAAATACGTTCCTTCGCGCGTGACTTTTCCTCATCGCGGCGGGCCCCACCAAATGCAGCATCAAACTTATATTTATCCAGCGCATGAAGCAATGCCTGCGTCTTCATCAAGTCTGTATGCACTTTACTTCCATGCGTAAAAGGTCCTACCCCTGCATGAAAAGCCTCCATATTACTTTCCACGATCAGATTCCATCCGTACTTCTTCGCATATTCATCACGGAACTGAATCATCTCCTTGAATTTCCATTTCGAGTCGATGTGCATCAACGGAATGGCACTTTACCCGGATAAAACGCTTTTTCAGCCAAGCGTACCATCACCGAGGAATCCTTTCCGATACTGTAAAGCATCACCGGATTCTCAAATTCCGCCGCCACCTCGCGGATGATATGAATAGACTCGGCTTCGAGTTCCTTCAAGTGGCTTAATTTATATTCTTCCATATTTATTTCATTTTATACTCTTCACTTTTGGCAAAACAAGCTCCAACAAACGGTTCACCGATTCCTCCAAAGTCAATTTGAAGTATCCAGTGACAAAGCCGGATGTTCGGGAACCTCGAAAGGTGCGGAAATTCCTGTAAAATTCTGAATTTCCCTTTCCGTGCCTTCGCATATAAGCCTTTCACATCACGTTTCTCACACTCCTCCAACGGAGTGCTAACGAAAACCTCCAGAAAATCATCCTTACCGATAATATTCGCAGCCATTTCGCGAATATCATTATTAGGGCTGATAAATGCAGCAATCGTAATGATGCCACTATCCAGAAACAGCTTAGACACTTCAGCTATACGACGAATATTTTCCACCCGGTCCGTTTCGGAGAATCCCAGGTTATTATTAATTCCACTACGGATATTATCCCCATCCAGGATACGGCAAAGCAATCCGCGCTTATGGAGTTCACGTTCCAATGCAATAGCAATCGTGCTCTTTCCGGAGCCGCTCAATCCGGTAAACCAGATCATCACACTGTGTTGCCCTAAAAGTTCTTCTTTATCCTGCCGCGTCATCATGCGGTCAAATATCGGATATATATGGTTCTTTTCTTCCATTTACAGATTTATTTATTAAAAGTTCCAGATCAATGGGATCAGGATAATAGATATTAAGAAAGTTATAATATTAAGCGGCAAACCGATACGTACAAAATCCGTAAACTTATAGTTACCGATACCTTGCACAATCAGATTCGTTTGATAACCGATCGGTGTCGAGAAGCTGGCAGATGCAGCCATACAGATCACCACAAAGAAAGGCGTAGGGCTCACTCCTAATTGGGCAGAGATTGACAGTGCCAAAGGAAACGCCAAAGCCGCTGCTGCATTATTAGTTATCAATTCCGTAAACAAGTTCGTGATAATAAATACCATTGCAAGCAACACATGCGGGCCGTAATCATCACTCAACCCGATAATAAACTTCGCAACGCTATCCGCCACGCCGGAGTTCACCATCGCCTTACTGATAGCAAAAGGCACAGGCAATCGTAATCAGAATATCCCACGAAATATATTTAGTATATTTACGGGCAGGGAACAGATTCGTCCATGCCATAATAATAGTAGTAATAGACACAAAGAAAAACATATCCAACTTGATATCCGGAAACATCTCCTTCGTTACCGGAAGCTCCCCTACCGTTGCACCGACAATCATCAGCACCAGCAACAACAAAGCAAACCAACGCTTCTTCTTCCCGCTAGTATCCGGCTCATTCCCATTCGTCAACAAGACAAACACAGAAGATTCCCCCCGTCGGAATAAACGTATCATCCGCCATCACAACAAGCGTATCCCCTTCATGAAGTACCACATCGTCCAAGTTAGTGACGAAGCGCTGTCCGTTACGTGTCTTGATCTCTTTTACCTCCGCACCGTAATGACGCTGGAAATTAAAATCCTTCAGTTTTTTATTGATACCGGGAAAACGGGCACCCAAAACAGCCTCTACCCGATGCAACTTCTCCCCTTCTTCTACTTCTTCATCCGGCACAGCCGTATCCGGACGTGCATCCGGCAAAAGACGTTTAGAGAAAAGAAATATATAAATGATACCGGCAATAGCTATAAAAATACCCACCTTTCCGAGCTCGAACATAGAAAAGCCTTCAAATCCGGCCTCCAATATCATACCGTGCACCACCAGATTGGTAGAAGTACCGATCAAGGTACAGATACCTCCTAAAATAGTCACATAAGAAAGAGGAATCAGAAACTTCGTAGCCGGGAAGATTCACCGACTTAGCCCAATGCTTGATAATCGGGGCAAAAATAACCACAACAGGCGTATTATTCAGAAAGGCAGAAATAAATGCCACCGAAGGTAAGATACGCAACTGTGCCTTAAATACTGTCGTCTTTCCTTGCGGAAGCAACTTCTTAATCACTTGTCCCAATGTGCCCGACTGACGAATACCCTCACTCACCAGAAACAGCAGAGCAACGGTAATCATCCCTTTATTACTAAACCCTTCCAGCATCTCCTTAGGAGTCAGAATGCCGGCACACAGAAACAAAACCACTACCGAAAAAAGTATCATGCCCGGACGCATCTTATCTGCTATCAAAGCCGCTACCATTCCTAATAGGGATAATAGTACAAATACAATTTCAAATGTCATATAAACATTATTTAGTGTTCTCTTTTTGGCTCAACGATAAACCACGGATTCAATAAATCCTCCTTATTATATCGTAGAGGTTCTTCCTTTCCAGCCTGATATACTTCCATCCCTGCAGCACGGGCTATCGCATGCCCGGCAGCCGTATCCCACTCCATCGTCGGAGCGAAACGCGGATATACATCAGCCTTACCTTCAGCAACCAGACAGATTTTAATTGAACTTCCGCTCGAAATCAACTCCACACTGCCGTGTTTCTTCTTCAAATCTGCAATATATGATTCCGTTTCAGGCGACAGGTGCGAACGGGAAGCAACCACGATCAGATGATCGTGCACCTCCTTCAAAGGTATCTGTTCCGACTTCCCAATCAGTTGTTCCAATGCCACGCCGTCATCTTCCAAACTGACAATACCGGAACATTTATAAGCCCCTACACCTTCGATCCCGAAATAAAGTTCTTTTTTAACAGGCACATAAATAATACCGAATACAGGTACAGAGTTCTGCACCAAAGCGATATTTACCGTAAATTCTCCATTGCGCTTAATAAACTCCTTCGTTCCATCCAGCGGATCTACAATCCATAAAGTATCCCATCCTCGACGGATCTCATACCCTAAATGCTTCCCTTCTTCACTAAGAACAGGAAAAGGAGTATCGTTCAGAATAGCCACAATCGCTTCATGCGCTTTTCTGTCTGCTATAGTTAGCGGAGAGTTGTCAGCTTTCCTCTCTATTTCAAAGTCCGATGCCGGATCATTATAAATAGAAAGAATCTTTTCACCTGCTTTTAGAGCCGCGTCGATAGCAGCCATTACATATTTTTGTTCCATTCAATCTCTAAATTAATGCCCTATTCACATTCAGGCAAAACATCCTCCAAATTAAGAGTTGACAAAAGTAAAAACTTTCTTTGCTATAAAAGTTTCCCCACTATCATTTATAACTTCTTTTAGTAGAAAGATAAAAATATCTAAACGAAAAAGCCACTCATTTTCAATAAAAAAGCAGTAACTTCCCAGTTACCGCCTTCTTATTCGGAAAAAAACGTTCGTTCTTTCCAATATATATTACCAAAAAGAAATCAATATACACGATACAGCAACCAAGCACCCTGGAAATCCGAACGGTTCGGGTATTTAGCCTTGAATGCATCGCGAGCTTCAGCAGCAGCAGTCTTGTCAGCAAAAGAGTTCACAATCACACGATACATTGCCTTATCAGCATTAAATGCAATCGTAGAGTGATATCCCTGTCCGTCCAACCAATCTTTCAGGCCTTCAGCATTCGCTTTCACACCAAAGCTACCTGCTACAACGCTATAATCTTTCAATCCTTCGTTACCGGAAACCACTGTAACCTTTTCCTGACGAACGCCGGATGTATCTGCCACTTTAGTAGTTGTCACAGGAGCTGCAACCACCGGAGTAACCTCTACCGGAGCTTCCACCTGCGGTTCTGCCAATTCTTGCTGTTTTGCTTTTTCGTAAGCTTTCTTATAGGCACTTTCGCTGGATTTACAAGATGCAAATGCTAGCACCAAGCATACTCCCATTCCTAATACGACTAATTTTTTCATAATCCTATACTCTGTTTTAATTAATAATTCAATATTCTCGTCTATTATATTTAGTTTCGGGCAACAAAATAATAGAAATTTTATCATCCGGCAAAGAAATCCGTCAAAAAAACGTCTATTCCGGCTTCTTCTTATACGAAATAGTGCCTGTTGCCTGATAAGTAGGCATCAAAAGTACCTCCGCAATCTGAATATGTGCAGGAGCCGACGCGGCAAAATAAACCGTTTCTGCAATGTCATCTCCCGTCAACGGACGAATCCCTTTATAAAAATTATCGGCAGCTTCCTTATCTCCCCGATAACGCACCACTGTAAAGTTTGTCTCCACCATTCCCGGTTTGACATTCGTCACTCTCAATGGAGTATCCACCAGATCAATCCGGAGTCCGTCCGAAAGAGCCTTCACGGCAGCTTTCGTTGCGCAATACACACTTCCGCCCGGATAAGCGGCATCCCCCGCAATAGATCCTATATTAATAATATGTCCGCGTCCGCGTTCCACCATACCGGGCACCACCAAACGCGTCATAGCCAACAGTCCCCTTATATTCGTATCGATCATGATATCCCATTCATCCAGGCTACCCTCGAATTCCTTATCCACACCGATCACCAGTCCGGCGTTGTTCACCAACACATCAATCGCCTTCCATTCTTCGGGTAATGATTCCAAAGAGGCGGCAGCCAATTTCCGGTCGCGCACATCAAAAGGCAATATATAAACCCGGACACCATACGCCCCTTCCAGTTCAGCTTTCAGTTCTTCCAGTTTCGATACGGTACGGGCATTCAGAATCAGATTCCATCCCTCCCTCGCAAATTTACGGGCACAACCCTCACCAATTCCGCTACTGGCGCCAGTTATAAAAACAATCTTAGCTTCCATTATGTTTTGATTTACAATATTCGAAAACAAAAGTACGCCTTAACCTTCAAAGGTTAGCTACGAAAGTCAGTTAAATAAGATTAAACCATAAAAGAAAAAAAGAATTATAAAACGTAGCAAAAAATTTCAGTTTTCACGAACAACCTTTCCATAAAAATGTTATATTTGTTGTATCATAATCATTTTAAACATTATACATTATGAAAGGATTGAATGTTTTAGCAGCTTTTCTGGGTGGTGCAGCCGTAGGTGCAGCCCTTGGTATTTTATTTGCTCCTGAAAAGGGAGAAGATACCCGTCATAAAATCGCAGAGATTCTTCGTAAAAAAGGAATCAAGCTTAATCGCAGTGAAATGGAAACTCTCGTTGACGAGATCGCTGCCGAGATGAAGGGAGAAATAGCAGAATAAGTGAGTAACCAAAGACTAAAAACAGAGCGACCATGTTTGCAGACGATAAAAGTATTGAGAATTTTCAGCAGTTGTTTTTCGAGTTCAAGAAATATCTAGAGCTTCAAAAAGAATATACCAAATTAGAATTGACGGAGAAGTTAACCATACTTTTTTCCACGTTAATTATGATATTAGTACTTATTATCCTTGGCATGGTTGCCCTGTTTTATCTGCTTTTTGCTCTTGCTTATATATTGGAGCCTTTAGTGGGCGGTCTGATGTCGAGTTTCGCCATCATAGCAGGCATCAATGTTGTTCTCATCGCCCTGGTTATTATTTTCCGCAAGCAGCTCATCATTTCTCCGATGGTGAACTTCCTCGCTAATTTATTTTTAACTGATTCAAATAAATAAATTATGAATGCGCAGACCCCGCAGAAATTTACATTAGAAGAGATTGCCGAACGTAAAAAGAAGCTTTTAAATGAGATCCATGCTCAAAAAAAAGCCATGACAGCTACTACACGCGAAATATTTGCCCCACTTGCTCCGGCAACCAACAAGGCGGATGCACTCATGCGTTCGTTCAATACCGGTATGGCTGTATTTGATGGCGTAGTGATGGGAATCAAGATTATGCGGAAGATACGGGCGTATTTTAGAAATTTGAGATAAAAACCATTTAGTCAATCGCTTGATTGGATATTTTCAAATCGTCTATGATTTGTTGTAACACATCTTTTAACTTCGGCAAATCATGTTTTATCACGTCATAAACAATTTCAGCATCTAAATCAAAATAATGATGTGCGATTATATCCCTCATTCCCATTACACCTTTCCAATCCATCTCTGGATAGAAAGATAATAACTTTTTATCTGTTAATTTATCAACACCTTTCACTCCTTCACCGATGGCTATTAATAACATACAAGTACTCTCTAGTCTTTCCATTCCGGATGGAGTCAATAAATAAAAAGAAGGGGAAGTAATAGTTTCCGAGTTCGCTAATATCCTTTCCACCGTTTGGAAAATTTTCTTTAGCAATGATTCTATTATCTGACTTTTACACATAAATTCCATCTTTATTGATACACCCTCTCAATAATTCATCCATATTATTTCGCAACCGAACCAGATCAACAGGGCATTTCAATAGTTTTTCCAATTCTTCTTTAATATGAACTAAAGTAAAGATAGAAGGTCTATCAATTTCAACACAAATATCGACATCACTACCCTCATGTTGTTCACCACGAGCAACGGAGCCAAATATCCCCATGCGAGAAATACCATATTTAGCTGCATTCTTGCGCATATACTCACGAAGCAAAGATAAATATTCTACAGTAGTCAACATAATAAATTGCTTTTATCTATATTACAAAGAAATGCATTTTCTTTCAAAAACACAATAGATAATCAATAAAAAATATTCTAATTCTTTCTATTATACAAAACTAGAAATCTGAATATTATCTTTAATCAATAAGCATGCTATTAAAAAAACAATATATCAACGATCTTCACAGACAGTTGATATATTTAGAATACATATCAGCATTTTGCTAATATGAGGGGGACAGATCAGGAATATACCGCTGTATTTTTCCCAACCTGCAAAATGTAGGGGATTCATGTGTGTAGCATGAAATTAGGGACCTACATGTATCGTTATATTATAAGCTAATAATCTTCAGGAGCTATTTTTAGAAAATAGCTAGTTGCTCTGCACAAATCAGCAACCAATCTCATTTAATTGCCATTATCCTTTCAATAATGCCAACACAAACTGTGGTACTTTCCATGCCATCTTCTCTAATTTAGTCAGAGTAGGCCATAGACCGTGAGAGGAGTACACTCTAATGTCTTCTCCCCACATTTTCTTACGCTTAGCACTATCGGTAGAAAGCCCTCCCATGCGCATACGTACAACATACTCTTTCAAATAAGTAACAGAAAGCCCGCCCGTCATCAGATAACGCACCAGCAGTTCACTATCCGCAGCAATCTTATAACTTTCGTTATAAAGACCTAGTCTCATCATTACCTCGCGGCGAATATAACAAGTGGGATGTAATGGAAGCCAGCCATGACGTACCTTCCACAAACGATAATCACCGCCAATCCAGTTACGTACTACTTTGTCTGTATTATCAGGATTTACAAAAAGTCCATCACCGTACAGAAAATCTGCTCGAGTAGTCTTCATTTGCTTTACAATGCGGCTTATGACCCCATTATCATAGAAGAAATCATCCGAATGTAGCAATCCGATTACATCACCTGCAGCCACACGAATTCCCTTATTGATGGCTTCATACATTCCATGATCGGGCTCCGAGATAATAGTTGAGATACGACCTTCATATTCTCTAATAATCTCCAACGAACCATCCGTACTCGCCCCATCTACAACAATAAACTCTATGTTATTATAGTCCTGTGCCAATACACTCTCTATGGCACCACGAATCGTCGCCGCACGATTAAAGCACGACGTTATTATAGATACTTTCATAAAATTTTATTATACATCAAAGACCTTACACATATCAAAAGATCATAGGAATTTCTCTTTCAAATATGTCTTTATCATTTCTTCATTCCACCCGCATTGCTTCTTCAGTTCATACACCTTTGCATCCACCAGCATTCTGTACCAAAAGCCTTGTAAGATGTGCCAGATGAAACCTTCTTTTCCATCAAGAAAACCGCCTTTCAAAATATAACGGATAGTAAAGTTGACAAAAGGTCGTATGAAAAGAGGTGACTTAATGTATTTCATTTTTAGCCAACGTTTGCGTTGCTCCTCCGTCCCAAAAAGTTTAGGAACTACTTCCTGTGCTTTAGCATCCATAGCATACTCCATCATCAGCATATCAGCCATTTCACGAGTTGCATACCCGTTATGCTTTTCCGTCCACCAAGTCAAATTATTAAGATTGGCATCCACCTGATTACCTTCATTCACAGTAATCGCTTTACCATCAAAGAGGCGGATATGCTCATCCATCCATCGATTTTCACAGTCACCATGTCCCTTACGGAACACCTTTAAGTGATATGATGGATACCATCCTCCATGTAACAACGGACGCCCCATGAAGTCTATACGTTTGCGCACATAAACGCCATTTACATCCATATCACACTGGGCCAATGTTCTCTTCATTGAATCACCTAAGTTGCCTTCTAAAAACTCATCAGCATCAATGCGCCAAATCCATTCCGACTGAATATCACACTCATACACCCCGTAGTTAAACTGTGTAGCATAGTTTTTCCAAGGATTTCGATATACCCGAGCCCCCATACTTTCAGCTAATTCACATGTATTATCTGTACTCAGTGAGTCTACAACAATCACCTCGTCACATATCCCTTCTAGCGAACGTATGCAACGTACAATATGCTTTGCCTCATTTTTTGTTAATATAATAGCGGCAATAGAATTATTCATAATTTAAAACTCTTTTTCTTATAAACTTTGCTGGATTCCCACCAACAACAGTCCATGACTCTACATCCTTAACCACTACTGCACGAGCTGCACAAACAGCACCCTCACCAATAGTAACTCCTTGCCCAATAAAAGCCTCTGCACACACCCAAGCCCTATCTTCAATCACAATAGAAGCGTCGGTTTGATGATGATATGGATCTGATATATCGTGCCCTGCCGTGCAAAGGAAAGCCCGTTGACTAACTGTAGCATTACGTCCAATACGTACCAATACTGTATTGTAGCAATCTACCCCCTCTGCCAAGCAAGCATAATCATCCATTATTAACAGCCACGGCTGAAACACGTGGGCGGTAGCATACACCATCGCTGTAGGTGCGATCTTTGCACCAAATGCACGAAGCAACATACGTTTCCATCCCATTGCCATAGAGCGAGGAAACGGACGGGCAAAACAAGTCCAAACCATACTCCATACCAATCTGCGAAATTTATTCCCCTTAGAATATGGAGTTTTAAATTCCATCAAATCCTTTTTCATAAAATGGATTTATACATTTCCACAAATTCCTCTGCCACCTTATGTGCCGAATACTTCTCCTCTACCAGTTTACGACCATTACGTCCCATCTTCTCCAACTCATTTTCAGTAAGCGATAAAAAGTTACGAAGTGCTTGTACGGTTGCCTCTGTACCAACTTCCGTCCACCAGCCACACCGCCGACTCTCCAACTCACTCCATGGTGTACCCATTGTTGTTACCACAGGTGTACCACTAGCTAATGCCTCTGCCACCACAATACCAAAATTCTCGCTATGTGTAGGTAATATAAAAAGATCCGCTTGACGGAATAGTTCCCATTTACTATTGCCATATACACCACCTTCAAAGATGACTAGTTTCGATATACCAAGACGTACTGTTAATTGCTTTAGCTCATCAATGTAGATATCATCTCCTTCACCAGCAATACGTATCACATACCCTTCCATTTGTTCCTTCAATTGAGCAACTGCCTCAAGAAGAAAATTAATCCCTTTCTTCACATGTACACGACTCAAGAAAAGAATCTCCTTATTCCGCTTCCATGATGACTTCATCTCTATATCCTCCACATCAATACCGTTAGCAATGATCTTAATCCTATCGTTATAGCCCAACTTCAGTAAATTCTCCTTCTCGCTTTCTGCAGTAGCGTGCAATACATCCGCCTTAATCACTGCCGCCTTTTGATAAAACCACAATGCCGGTAATTTACGAGTCCAATGATGACGCGCCATAATCCACGGCTCTAGCATACCGTGCGGTGTAAGCACCACTTTATACCCCAACGCCTGTGCCCACTTTTGTGTAAAGGCACAAGCAGGCATCCAACAACAGTTTACATGCACCACATCAGGTTGTAATTGAGTTAACAATATCCTCCATTGTCGCTTTATCTCCATGAAGTTTCTAATTTCAGGTATGAAATACACCTTACAATTATCCATTTTTACAGGATTCTCACTAGTGTGACTCACCACATAAAGCTCTACCAATCGTCCCAATTCTTTAGTCAACAATTGCATATAAGCAGTTGTACCACCCGATGTACGGTCTAGACTAGGAATATAATGTATTACTCTCATAAGCGTTTATTCATAAATTTTGTATCATATAATTTGCCACCGCTTTACCTGAAATGTAGTTTCTACTCCATATAATGCGTTCATTTACCGTCTCCCTTATCCAATCTTTTTTTGCAATACAGGCATCAACCACATTGCCTAATCCCTGTGCTTCTTCTAGAGTAAATATCATTCCCTGTTGCTTATTCTTCAACAAATACGAAGCTCCACAATGATTGCTTGTTATCACATACAATCCTACTGTCAACGCCTCATTCACAACAGCCCCCCACCCATCATGTTTTGAAGGCAAAATCAGTACATCATATTGTTGCATAATCTCCGAGACCCTCTCCATCGGTTGTATACCATAGAGTGTTACTTCTGTTTTAGACTGGATGTTCATTTCCTCGATCTGCGCTCTCTTCTCGCCATCTCCTACTATACCAAGCTCTAATTCTACTTTTTGACACAACACCTGAAACATTTCCACCACATTCTTTCTATCTGACAAACTACCTACATAGAGTATCTTAAGCCTCTCTGAAGTCGGTATAGGATGTGTACGTTCTTTCCACTCTGTACAATATATAAAAGGTAATACTTTCCATTTTTTACTCCAAAAGCGATAATAAGGCACAAATTCATCTCCCATCACTAATAAATAATCAAAATACTTTATATATCGCCAATCTTTCAATGCAAATCTTAGTTTATGCTGCCATAGTGGATGATTATAGAGTAATGGTGGCTCGGTTATTACCCCTCGCTTAAAAGGATAATTGAATGAGAGTTTCATCCATGGCACAATTTCAGGAAAAGCATTGATTCCAGAAAAAAAACAAAACGTTTCAATACCTTTGCACTCCTCATATAATTTTTGCACTACTTCTATAGTAGGAGTAATCAAAAACTCTATTCCCTCTACCTTAAGCAATTCTGGAGTCTTCCATCCCATCTGTTTGCGATCATCATAATCAATACGTGCCACTACCACCACCCTATCTACACTTTCATAAACAGGCAATTCTTTAATATATGGCATCTGATGGGGACTGATACAGTTTTGCAAGAATATTAAATTCATTTCAAAATGAAGTTTTGTAATTGTTTTAAAAATTTCTGTAATGAAAATGCTATTAGCATACTAATAAGCAATATCATCCAAGCAGAGAGTGAACTATGTACCATACCCAACATCTGCATATGTACAAGATACAGTTCATATGATAAAGCACCACATAATGCTAAAACTGGATTAATCACCCATCTATGGGGTAACAACCAAAGAATAATCATAACAGAAATTCCCAAAGGTAATTTTATGCCAAATTCTACTAGAGAGTAAAATGGTGTACCACATAAATCCCTCACTTCTGGCAACTGCTTGATTGCTAATGAGACTAACCCTATAATACAAAATATTGCCATTAGTTGTACATATTTTCTTTTTGAGAGCAAAAGGAACTTTTTCCTTTTTTCAGATAAGAGTACACCTATCGGAAAGCTCAAACATTGTTCTGCCCTAATAGCATCCATACAAAAAAATGTATAAATGGCAAAAGCTACCAATAGATACCACCTATACTTATAAAAGAATTTAAATGCTACCCAAAACACCAAATAGCAACGTAGCATATAGTGCACATACCAATAATCATCTTGTCTGATACTACATATATTCAGAAAAAGATTCTTATAGTTATGCTTATCGTAAAGCAAATAAATACCAGTATAAAACAATAAGAAAGGCACCCATACCCTCCACAGTTTACTCTTCAAGAATCCTCTCATGCCTCTCTTACTAAATGATTCTGTCAACCCAAAGCCAGATAAAAGCAAGAATACTGCTACACCTATGCCTCCAAAAGGAGTAAAAATATTAGTTCCCAGCTCACCTGCACAATGCTGCACGACTATTAAAAAAATAGCAACACCTCGATAACACTCTGTCATCTCTTTATCATAGATATTCACCTCTCCCAATAATATCCCTACGCCACTTCGACAAGTGATTAATGCAATAGTACCAATTACTATTATTACAAGTAATATTGATTGAGTCATATAAAATTCATCTTCCCACAAGCCACGGGGCATACTTATTAAAGCTTCTTATTAAAAAATATAAGGTTAATGCCAATAGGAGCAATCGCAATGTTGCATCTTGCACAGTGGATAGAGACAAATACTTTGTTAATATCTTCATTGAATTATAGATAATCTGATGGAACGCTACTATAATCAATGTATTTCTACCAATAAAGCACACTGTAGAGTTTAATAAAGTTACAGATAGTCTTGATAACAATATACTAAGTAAACCCAATATTATTATACCACAAAAGGCCGGTAAGATGTGAAAATATCCATAGCTAACAGGTTGTAAAAGGCATGATATTATAATCAATACTATCATTACAGAACTTACCAGCCAATATTTAATTTCATGCGTATTTAAATTAAGAGCCATATTCCTTATTACGTGACCTACGGCATAATAAAAAAGTGGCATACTAGGTAATATCACACCAATAGCCTCATTTCTAGTTAAACCTATATATTCAGAAGGAACACCACGAAAATAATCAGACAGAACTATTAAAAGAAATATTATAAATAACTTCAACACCCAATTGCTTGCCAGTTTATTAATGAAGAAATACCACAATTCTGAAACAAATAAAGCACGAATAAAGTACATAGCTAAACAGCCTGTTAAGAGTTCTGTAAAATCAGTCTGAATATGAGATATATTAAGTCCTTTCACTATCAACCATACCAGTGTATTCAAGCAGAAGAACGGAATAATTAATGTTTTTAATCGTCTTTTTATATATGACCGAAAGTCACTATACTTGCTATCATTCAACATCATGCCTGAAAGCATATAAAACATCGGCATATGAAAGGAATAAATCCAATTATAAACCGTCTGCGATATTTGTGCAATACTAGTATGACCTATTACAACCAAGAAGATACCAAGCCCCTTGCAAACATCAATCCATTCAATTCTCAAAGATGATTTCTGCATGCTTATTTCAGCCATGTATCACGTTGTATTTTATCAAATTTTTTCTGTACTAGAGGGATTTGCTCCAGTTTATTATATATGGCTTTTATCACCTTTATCTGCGCCAATTTTGCATAAATTCGCTGTTTAAAGTTCATTTTCTTCCAGCTATTTTTCACCATATGAAGAGCATATGTATTTTCTGTCTGCTTAGAGGGGTGAGTAAAGTACTCATCCGGGAAAAGATGCATATCCTCTTTCAGTGTCTGAAATTCATTCACATATCTAAAACCATACTTTTCTGCTTCTAGAGCCATGATTACTGGTACAATTATCTTATCATAATATGTCCCATCTGGTAAAATAAAGTGTTTTCCTATATAATAATCTAAACAATCTTTTATAAAGGGATGATTCTTCTCTGCTGCAAATATGCTTGACTCTATACATATATCAATGATTACATCCTCTTTATTTTTTTTGTATCCTTGGGAAGTGAGTTGATCTTCTACGTGGTTAATCCGGACATTATCTCCGTGATACTCCATAGCAGTAAAGAAACGATAGTTCAAGAACTCATCAAAGCGCTTTAATACTTGAATATCAGTATCCATATAGATACCACCATATTGATACATAGCCCACATACGCACATAGTCAGCCACGAAGGCATACTTTTTTACTTGATATGCCTCCTGCACAAAAGGCAGTGAAGCAAAAATATCAAATGTGGTCTCGTCCCAACATTTTATTTCAAACTCTGGAAATATCTTCTTCCAGCCATCTATATATGTTAGAAATTCATATGGAAGTGGACTGCTCCCAAACCAACAATAATGAATAATCTTAGGTATCATATCTATACTTATTTGCTTTTAAATTTTCCAATCAAGCATGGGACCTTATTTTGTATCCACACTATAGGGAAGTAAAGCACCAGCATTACTATCACCACCTCCATAATGGGAAACTGTGCACTCCATCCACCCGAAAGTCTTCGCATTACCACCAGTAGAAGTTCATGCAAACCCAATATTACCAATGTCCCATTCGACAACACTGTTATCCAATGCAGACTCCCCTTCCAGTCGGCCATAATTATACACATACCGAATATCCCGAAAGAGACTACAACCGGAATAATATAAAAAGAAGGAAAGATGTTAGTTGTACAACTTATAGTGTTGAAAGAACCGAAGAAATACTGGAATACTAGCCCAATTATTAATCCACCAACAGCCAACTGCCACTTTAATTAGATAATCCATTTAAGACAAGGCTTCAACTTTTGTCCAAACAGAAAGAAAGGAAAGCAGAGCAAAGCTCTTTGTGGCAGAAACAGATAGTCGTAATAGACATCATCTCCCTCAGAGAAGTAAAGTACCGCTACACAGAGGGGGAGCATCCACCACTCATCTATTTTTATTTTCGTCAATGTATCGGATATAAGCCGCATCACAAGCAGCGTCATTACAAACCAAAAAGGAGGGATGATAGGAAAACCTACTTTAAAATCATAACAGAAGAGTCCCATCACAAACTCCATCACCATAGTCTCGAACGACCAACCGCGTCCTTGATTCCAAATGCCGTATAAATGCCATGGATAGAGTAACAAACTGAAAAGTAACACTGGAACGAACAAACTTTTCAATGTATCTATATAGCGTTTAGGACGGTAAAGTATTCCGCTTATAATAAAGAATATCGGTACATGAAACAAAAAAATATAACTACTTAACACATCAGCCACACAGTGCCCATATACCACACCAGCTATACAAAGCACCTTGGAGTAATCCAGCCAAACATAACGTGTCCTAGCAATATCCTTTCCTGATTCATTACTATAAGTAGTAGATTCCATATTCAAAATAATCTGAATTTACGTTGATTAATCACCAACAAGGGTATATCCGAAGTCTTAAAGACCCCTTTTCGAAGACTGTAAACTATACCCTGAACAGTCCAAAACAATACACACAATATAGCGCCTACTGTTGTAAAATAGCCTTCTGAAATAGGGTGAATGGTGAAGAAGATTGTTAGTCCTGTAAGTAATACGGTTAGATAATCGTGCTCTTTCTTTGTAAACAGCAACCATTTCAAATTTCCACCCACTATCCACACAATGGGTATCGTTCCCAACAGTCCCGTCTGACTCAATGCTGCGCACCAACTCGATCCTGTTTCCACCGTACCACCACTAGCTATTGTCCATGAATTATAATCCGAAATCGTTCCAAAGCCAATACCCCAAAATGGACTACTTTCAAACTCTTTCATGCGCAATGCCCATAATACATCGCGTGAGTTCGTATCGAAAGCCGTCAAGTCCCCACCCTGTTTAAACTCAATAATGCCTCGTGCATATTCTGTAAAGAAAGGATAGAGCACAAAAATCAAGAAAAAGAATCCCAACAGAATACCAGCAAAAGAACCTAAATTTTGTTTATTTTTCACGTATATCATGCTGATAATGGCAGCAAATGCACAAAATACCGCACTACGCGACGAAGCCATCAGAAGCATAGCCACATTCGAAACCATAAATAAACCAATGACCGCAATCCATACTTTATTAAAAAATTGTTTTCTATACATCAAAAGCCCTGCCAAATAAGCCAAACTAATTGCACCCAAGGCTCCCATTTCATTATTGCCCGTACTACCTACATACATGCCCACATTCTGATAAATCTGTTGTTGAGCTGCAGAGATGTTGCCTCCTTTAAAAAATACGAAGTTTATGCCTACTATAAATACCGTAAAAAAACAGAAATACTGAATACTCCTCATCCGCAGTACCGATGCATATCTACTATTCACCAAAGGTGTAAAAGCTACAAAAAGTAGAATATATGCTACAAATCGCACATAGATATTATAGAACGATGGAATATTATTGAATAGAATACTCATACCACAAGCCAACAGATAAAAACCAAATATCCCGTCTGTTCTACTTTTGTGTTTCAAAGATATAAATGCCAATATCAACAGCAATGGATAATAGAGTGTATACCCAATATTACCTATCCGCCCCGCCATGTCCATCAAAGCAAAAACAATGGGCATCCATATTGAAGGAGTTTTAAAAATTTTCATCATAACGAATATCTTTTCGAGATGATTGTACATTTACCCGCCATCCATGGCAGATACTTATTGCACACCACTACAGGTATAGCCAACAGCAAACTACTGACTGCCGCCACCAACCATGAACTGATATAATAGTTTCCAATCTGAAGTTTCTCCACTTGGGAGAACACTAACATTATCACTTGGTTGGAGAAGAAATAAAACACCAATGTATTTCTTCCTAAAGCCGTGAGCCACGAAAAATTAGGTAGATGTGAAACGATTCCGGCTAAAGCCATTACTCCCACCAAAGCCACTAACAGAAAGAGCCACAATGGTTCGAAACAGTTACTGGCAAACATGATATGAGTTAGATGGTAATGGTAATCCAATGCCACCCAAGACAAATAGACCATACCTAAAGTGATGGCTACACTTTTTTTCATCACCACTTGCAACATTTGACCATATATTCTTGCTCCTATGCCTGCCGACATAAAGAGTAATGCGATACAAGCCTGGCCCAAATACCATGGATAAAACTTTCCAGAAGATAGTGAGGTGCCACACCATAACACAGCTACACCCACTGTAAAAGTTGCTATCCACATCGGTTTTCGAGAGACAGACAAGAATGCTGTCAATGCCACTTCGCATACCACTAACACCGACATAAACCAAAGTTTCTTACCTAAAAGGAGCTCTTCAAAGTAGGAAATAAAGATGTTCCAATTACCTTGCTGCCATACCTCTACATAGAGTGCTTTTACGAAATAAGTCAGCGTAGCATACAGAAAATAAGGGATTAGCAAAGTCTCTACAACACGAATAAATTTCAGTTTTCCATCAAAAGACTTCTGTGGATTCAAAAAAAGATAACCCGATATAAAAAAGAAACCGGATAAGAAAAAAGGAGATAGAAATCTTTGGTATAGTTCCGGCGCTCCACTGTGATGCAATATCACCAAGAACATACAAATACCCCGCATCATATCAATCCATCCCAATCGTTGCTTCCCGTTGTCAGGTAAAATATACTCCATTCTACTCATCTCTTCTTTGATAAAAGCCGTTTTAAATTCATCATTACATAAAAATAGGCATCCAACAAATACCAATATCCGTTTGCCATGAACAACTTATAGCCAATCCTGACAAGCATATTAGACGATTGTAAAGAGTTCAAAATAGTATTTTTCACTTCAGATGTCACCGATCGATAAAACCACACACGCTTTTTTCTTGTAAGTTCACCAAGCATATACATGCAGTTACGTACCCGAGCAAAGAGCATAACTAAAATTGAGGACGATGAAGGCGTTTGCATCAAATCCACTCCTGCCAAAGCCGACAACCGCTTCATCTGTTTAATATATCGACAAAAACAACTCTGTTCCACATTGAAAGGAAATATCTTGCCACTAGCACTGCTACTACGCAGGTAGTAAATATAGTCAGCATATGAGATGTATTTAGCCTGCGGACTTACCTCTAAATACTGCATCACAAAGAGTAAGTCCTCCGAATACTTTATCTCTTCAGGAAAGCGTAGCATCAGCCCATATGTAACCGATCGCATGTGGCAAGTGCGATAACATTTGGCCCATGCGTAACCATGGGCACTCAGTTCGTTTATTGAAAAGATTTCGGTCAGCGGTAACGTACCATGTCTTTTATAAGATAGCCTTTCGTTCCTGCCCTCTTCATGAACAAATATTACCTCCGATATTATCACATCAATCCCCTCTTCCATAGCATCCACAAAGTGCTCTACATAGTATGGAGTTACTTCATCATCTGCGTCAGCAAAACACACCCATTCTCCTTTCATTACTTCAAGGGCATGATTCCTTGCTCGCGACACTCCGCCATTCTGAAGATGTAGCACTCGTACACGACTATCTCGTTGAGCATATTCATCACACAATATACCACTGCGGTCTTTGCTTCCATCATCCACCAAGAGAATCTCTATATGCGTGTAGGTTTGTGCTAATAATGCATCCACACATGCAGTGAGATATTGTTCTGCATTGTAAATGGGCACAATAACACTTACTAGCGGTTTACCCTTCAGATTCTCCATGCTTATCTTTTATAATTTTTCATTGCACTACACATCTTATCTACTACTTTTTCCCAACGAAAGGTATCTTTCACATATTGCTGACCTAACTCACCCATCACTTTGAGACGTGCTTTATCACTCATTGCATCTATAATGATATCAGCTAGTTGGTGAGCATTTTCCTTTTCACAGAGAAAACTCCATTTGCCATTACCAGAGAACTCCGGGGTGGCAAAACGATTCAAAGCCACAAAGGGCGTTTTGTAACACAAGGCTTCGAGGTAAGTCATTCCATTAGGTTCGTTGCGCGAAGGCATCACATAGAGAGTAGCCTTCCGAAAGAGTTCTATGGTCTTCTCACGTGGTGCATCCACATAGCAATCCACGCCATCCACCCCTTTGTATTGTTCATTACCTACTACAGCCAAACGCACATTTGGACATTGTTTTCTCACTATGGATAATGCTTCTACAAGCAGATCTAATCCTTTTACTTTAGCATTGTACTGTCGAAGTACAATAAGCAATAAATCATTATCATACAACTTTTCACCTTCATAAGTTTTAAGATTGATGCCAAATCCCACATTTATTATCTTCTCTGGCTCCAAGCCAAACTTTCTCATTAACGATTGCCGAGTCCACTCATTCTGTGTGAAGATAAGATTCTGACGTCGATAAGCTATTCCAGCTTTTTGGTGATAATAATTCAAGTAAAAGTTAAATAAAAGTTTTGTACGATTTATATCGGTTTTCATCACTTCCTCAAAATCAGCGTCCACATAGGTGCAAAATTTCTTATCGTGAGGAAATTCATCTGTGATAGTTTTGGCAATAATCCACTCGGCCCCCATCAGTTTGACTTCTTTCAAGGTTTTTCGTTTGAATAGTGGATACATCTGTAACTCGAAAGGATTGCCATCCTTAAAATAGAAGCATCTACTATATAAGGTTAACAATTTCTGATACCATCTAGAGATATTTGGAAAAACAGATACCCACTCTATACTTTCTATTGAATCATGCTCTCCAAAATATTTATCAAAAGCATCCCATGTACCACTCCATAGCCCTTTACGATCTCTGCCACAATACGTTATTCCAAGCCTCATATATTTTCTTTATATTCTCTTTCGTTAAGTTGATTACAAAGTTCTTCTTCTTCCGTTTCAAAGATTCGCTCATATCCTTCCGCTACAATTTTTGCAGGGCACCCAGCTAAAGTCAAATGAGTTTTACCATCTTTTGCATAATTTTTATTTGTCATACTGCCTCCAGCCAAAATAGAATATGCTGGTATTCTAGTGCCTTTATTAATTGTTGTCCGATTTCCTATCCAACAATGATCATCAATAAAAACAGATTTATTTATATAAGGAATCATACCAGTTTCTATATTGCGCATAAAATGGAAATTAGAGTCAAATAATTGAACCTCCCAACTAAATCTAATATGATTTTGTAATACAACATTTTTTCTGATAAAAATACGTGCACGAGCTCCGAAAACGATATCTTCTCCCATTTCAAAAATTGCTTTCTCATGAATCTCTATTTGCGATCCAATTCCCATACACATAACCGAACCATTAAACTTCCATAGACCATCAATTGTTATAACTGTTGGCTCTTTATGAAATATCTCATACTGAAAACGACCAAACTGAAATTGACCTCGCCTTACCTGTCCATTAAGCTCTACTTTACCTCTTAAAGATTGGAATCGAATGGCTCCATAGAAATCAAATGGAAATTTTACCGCTTGCCTAAACGGTAACATTTTAAAATTAAAATATAATATCGCCCACCAATTACGACGAAACAAATTTACAACCCGCATAATATATTTATTTATTTTTACGAATAAAATCTTCTTTTGTACCCCAATCTTGATAGTTTTTCACTATCTGAGGGCGAAAATGAGCCTGCTGCAACAACAACGAATAGACAATGTGAGATAAATGAAGCTGTGGCAAAGTAGAAAGCTTTTCATACTCCAACACAAAATCTTGTACATCCTCAATACTGTATCCACCCGCACAGAAGAAACGGCTTACAATTTTCTTCTCAATAATGTTAGTAATGTAATACTGTTCATCAATCGTTACATAACTTTTATTCTGCGGATTTACTACCTGCAAACCATCTAGCGGAAAGATATAAAGCATATTTTCAGGATACACTTCGGTTGTGAAATAACTATCACCATCCTTAAAAAGCACTGCACCTGTGATATGATTCCCCACAACTGTGTGATAAAGTGTTTCAGGCTGTGAAGATGTAGACTCCCAAAGCTCGTAAACGTGTGTCTTGTGTGCAATACCTAGTCGTTCAAACTGAATCTGCATCATTTCTAATAGTTTATAACGTAAGTTATGTTTGTGCAGAATAGTGAAATAGATATCACTAAAAGCTTCTAACGGTAACCCCATGATCGATTTTACGCAATACATCAAGCCATTGCTATCCAGCCCAAACAGATAAGGCATTTCGGTCCCCATTTTATCAGTGTCAGCAGCAATGGGAACAATCAATGTATATTTACTCATAATTTAATATGCTTTGAATAGTTTTCTTAAGATAAGCCACAATTTTCTTCTCTTTAGCATACTGTAAAATACGTAGAAAATTCATCAACTGTAAAGTATGATAAAAAGTACGATACCATATATACTGTTTAAAAGCACCATCAAGTTGGTGATCAATAGTATCTGACACTATATGAAAGCGCGTCTCATCAAATTCCCCTTCATACATCAGTGTACTCCAACGATAGCGCGTATCTTGACGAATTTTCACCATATCAAGTAGCGGTGACTCTATAAAAGAATCTAAAAAATCTATCAGATAATAATTATTACCATTGAAAAGAATATTAGAGAAGGTAAGATCGCCATGACAACAACCTACAGGTATCTCCAAGACTTCGGGCAGAACTTTGAAGCGAATTTCAGATTGTTGTAGCAGATATTTTATTTCTTCATCCATACACAACAATACATTTTGATTTATTTTACTCTTTACATCTTCAAACTTCTCGATAATCATTGAGCGTGGTACATCTGTCATAATTGATTGCTCTATTTCTCGCTTTAAGAATAGATGTATAGCTTTCACAAAATAATTCACTTGCTCAAATCCAGCCGCCTCAAAATGATCTATGAAATTATGTGAATATACATACTCCATCTTCATCATCATAGTATCCGTTTGTCTCTCTATATCTACAATCTGCGGCACACGAATGTACTGATATTCCTGTTCACCAGCCCTCTGTTGCTTCAAAGCCTGCTGATAAAGTCGCTCCACATACTTGGGGTCACAAGTACCTTTAAGGATAAACAACTCCTTACCTTCGCGTACTATATCAATGGAACAACCACTATGACCTTTTACTTCAATATCCATAAAATGCTTGATTTATTTTTACACACTGTACTCCCGAAGCCTCAGCAGCCTCAAAGCCTACTTCCGAGTCTTCAAAAATTAAAGTCTGCCTAGCAGATACTTCCATTCTTTCCATCACTTTTAGATAAATCTCTGGATTAGGCTTACCGTGAGTCACATCTTCACCTGCCAAAATACAATCAAAGAGTTCTGTTAAATGTAAATATCGCAACGTATTAACCAGATTCAACCGACGCGCGGTAGAGGCTATTGCGGTTTTTCCCCCACCCTATGAAACGCACGAATAAAATTGATAAGCGGTTCGTTAGATTGTAAATATTCGAAGTAAGAAGGATATACTTCCCCCTTTATTTTCCTGATGCGTTGTCGTACGTCAGCATCGTCAACGCCTACCGCTCGCATAAAGTCATCATACCTATAGCCGAAACACTGTCTATAAGAATCGCGAGTCAATTTTCTGTCACACTGTGTAAATGCTTCAGCATAAGCTTGATAATTGGCTTCGAAGGTATTCACCAATGTTCCGTCAAAGTCGGTTATAATAAGTTTTAGATTCATAAGTCAAGAATATCAAAATAATCTAGCCTTCACCAAAATAGACAATTGAGAAGTACAAAACTACAGTGTGAAAACAACAATCGGGGTATAATAATCAGAACAAAAGATACTCCTATAAATTGAATAAAGAAACTGAGCAGATCTACGAATATCCAATTTACAATATAAACATGAAGGCTGTTCTTCTTCCTTATTTTACAAAGACAATCTCACGCATAAAAATTATTAACTTCTGATGGTTTCGCTAAAAATTGTTGCATTACTCATGATATTCAGATTGTGTATATCGATTCAATTCCTCAGGAGTCCCATAAGAATAATACTCCTCCATTTCGGCAAGTCTCACAATTTCACCTCGCTGCAACAAGTAATTATAGAGCAAGCTAACATAGTACTCAGACTTTGAGAAATTAGTTTGATGCATCAAACTGTCCGCCGCATAAATAAACGAACGTGCCGATGAAAAGAAATAAGCACCGCAAAGAGCATGACGACTTATCACCTCTTTTTCTGCCGTACGCGTCACAAACCCTTCCGAATTTATCGCGGCATAACTGTATCTAGACTCATTAGAATCGAAACTCACCAATACTCCGCCATTTACTTCTTCTACGGATTTTGAAAGGATTTCTTTGATCAACACATTAAATCCTTGACTAATAAACTCCAAATCACAGTCCATCACCAGCACAGCATCCTCCTCTTCAATAACCTCACGAGCCATCAAACAAGTCTCTACCGCACCGCGTGTCGTTTCCTGAACGGCAAAGATATTAGCGTGCGGTATAATAGCTTTTATTTCTTTATCAATGCCATATTTGTCTATATGTTCCTGCCGCACTATAAAACTATACTTCATTTCTATTCCTGAAATATCTATGCTATCAATAGCATGCAAAAAAAGTTCTCTGCCATTCAGTTTAATCAAAGGCTTAGGCGTAGTCCACCCCTCTTTCATAAAGCGAGAACCTTCGCCCGCCATTGGCATAATGATATGCAACGGTCTCTTATTTTGATACATATTTTTGAATTTTATTAATTATCAAATGAAATAAAAAAGCAAGAATACCTGTCATAAATACAGCATAAACAACACATTGAAAATTAGCGATAGTAAACATTGTATTTGATGTAGATTGATTCATATAATGCGTAACAAAAGATATGGAAATACATTGTGAAAGATATATCTCAAAAGAATAATCAGGAAGATGATATCTTGTAAGAAATAATAGTTTACAAGTTTCCAAAGTTATAATAATGACACCAACCAAAACCAATGCACTTATGGTACAACTAATAATTCCATTGAATGTTTGGAGACTATATGTCACATGAAGCATCCTTAAGAAATATGAACGCCACGAACACATGAAAACAATCATCAACACCACAAGTATTCGGTATTTATATTGATGAATGAATACAGAAAAGCGACTTTCATTTTCTGCATACCATACACCTAATGCAAAACAAGGCGATGTCATATATACCCATTCACCTACTTCAAATAGGAAACATACTATATAACCAATTATCAATATAATATAAATCAAGACAGAACGTTTCCATTTTATGGAGAGATAAAATGAGATATAAAAACATCAAAACAACAAAATACCAGCCATATGGGAGAATGGGATAAACAGACAATATCTGCCACACCTCATATGTGTGTATTATTTTATGAATAGAAAGGGGCGAGAGAACTACCCATAACAATGTTGCTATAAAATAAATTAAAAAAGATCTTCAAAAGCCTCTTCTTTAAAAAGTCTTTCAAATAATTTTTCTTATAAATACAAGAATATGTTAATCCATATCCCGAAAGAAAGAAAAATACAGCTACCGCATACGTACCAAAATCAAAAAACTGTGAAAATACAGGACCAAGATATATCAGTTTACACAAGTGGCAAACAACTACTGATAACGCACAAAAGTATTTAATATACACCCATCGCTGTACAGCCATTGCCCCGAGTTTACTGTGATTTTTCATCATCATCTAATAATTCATTCGCTAAACTAAGTACCTAATAAATATTATATTTATCTAATATGATTCGTTCTACAAATATTATCAAAAAGGATCACTTATAAAATCCGAAGATTTTCATTTCATTTTATATAATAGTTCAAGTCCACTGTACGGTAAATGCATGATAGCAAATAGTTTTATTTCTTGTTTTATAGGTAGTTTAATATATTTAGACGGTGACACTACCTGTTTTATCAATTTTCTACAATCTGCTATTATTTTTTTCTTTTCTTTCACCGATATTGAAACCTCATTCATTATCTGTTCAATAATCCTAAGTACACCTGAAGCTAAGATAAAAGACGCAAAGTAATTGTTGATAATAAAATTGTCAGAATATCTTTCTTGAAAATAGATATAATCTATAGAATGTAGCTTTAGAGCTTTGTACACGGTTCTATAGTCGATAATTTTATTCGACAATGAATTTTCTATCTGCCTATAATAATAGCTACAATCATCAGATACATAGACCGTATTAATATGTTTAAAATAATTAAAGCAAAAAATAAGATCTTCACAAAAAGATAATTTATCAACAAAACGAATTTTATATTTATTCAATATTGTTTTTTTAAACATCTTCCCCCATACAGCCAGGCAAAGTCCATTAACTCCAATCAAACCTGTAATAGCATCTTCAACAGTTATGAGGTCAGTAGGAGCATTTGAAAAAAAGATTTTTTTATCCCCTCCCTTTTCAAAACCCTTAATTAGATAAAGATCTTTATTAGGGTATTCGTCTATATTGAAATTCCTTAAATAATCGGCACCAATAACGTCATCTGAATCGATAAAAACAATCCATTCTCCCAAGGATAATTCAATACCTAAATTTCGGGCTGAACTTACCCCACCATTTGTTTTATGAAATGCACGAACGCGAACATCTTTCTCTGCGTACTCATCACAAATAATACTAGAGCGATCTAAGCTACCATCATCAATAAGCAGTAGCTCAAAGTTTGTAAAAGTTTGTAAAAGTATACTATCTATACAATAATTGAGATAGTTCTCCACGTTGTATACAGGTATAATAACAGATATTTTAGGCTTCACTGTATATTATTAAGAATTATTTCGTTTGAACATCGTTACTAGTCTACTTACAAAATCTCTTGTTCCATGAAACAATAGATAAAAAACGCCAAAAGTTAATACAGTACAAATAAGAAATACATATAATGAACTAATAATTAATTGCTTCAAATTACTTATAGTCTCTATCTGTAAGTAATCAAAGATAAAATATGTAACTACAAATAAAAAAAATATACCAGCATATCTAAAAATGGTTGGAACAAAATATTTACTAGCTTCTACTTCTATCCCCTTTACGAAAAGAAAATAAGGCTTCCATATCAAAATTATTATCATTTGGCTGAGTATTATCCCTAATACAATTCCATTTAGAGACCAAAAGTATCCTAAACAGATTGATAATCCCAAATTTAAAACAGCTTCTAATACAGGAGCCCATACATCTTGAAACAGACCATATGCATAAATGTAACTGTCTACAGTAGTTCGTAGCATACTAATACTGGTTAATATTATAAATAATAAAAGAAAATCCTTTCCTAAACAATAATTAGCACCTAACCATAATGTTATCAACGGATTAGTAAGATAGAATAAACAAAGAATACAGATTGTACTAATACACATTCTGGAATCGCTTAATTCCCAAAAAACATCTATGATTCTCTTTCTATCATTACTAGCAACCAAATTTCCCACTGCAGCTCCTGTACTGTTGAATATTGCACCCATAAGAGCTCCAACTTTTGACACAATCAATAGATAATTACCATATAAAGCAACAATGGATAAACTTGTGAACGCATAAATAACCAAGGGACTTGATTGTGATAAAATGACTCCACCCATTTTATGAAAAAATGCTTGTTTGGTTTTTTTCAATACCTCTGGATATTTCTTTAAATAGCTCTTCCCACATGCAACATTTCCCTTTAGCCATGAATATTCCTTCTTTAATAATCTATGTAATAAAAAAGACGTAATGACTGCCGAGAGAAGTTCAACAACTATCCAAAACACATATGGAAATGCACTGTAGGTGATACCTAAAATTTGGATTATAGTTTTAACAACCACAAATCCTTGTACAACTATCTGAATTTTATATCCTTTCTGATCTGCGTTAAGAACTATTTGCCTATAATTAAAAAAATAGCCCAACATTGAACTAAATAGCAAAACCCCAAAAGTAGAATAAGAATACCACAGAGATAATGGAGACTTAGCAAATATCAATGGAAAGAATACCATTAAAATAGCAGAAACTCCTAGCATAAAATACGCAATCTTTCTATAGAGCCATCCTTGTAAAGAGACTATTTCATTAATTTTCTCATGATCTTTTTCAAATAAAGGCTTATACAGAAAATAACCAACTGAAGTTCCTATCCCAAGTTCTGCTAGATTCAAAAATCCTAATAAATTTGCAACAGTTGTATTTAATCCTAATATTTCACTACCTAAGTAATCAAAAAATGCTTTTCTAGAAAAAAAGCCCAATAATATCTGTACCAGATAAAAAATTAAAGCTACTTTCGCATTTCTAACACTCTTTTCAGTTCTCGTCTCCACCATGTTTAAAATTGTTGCCAAAATTCTACTAGATCTATAAATTACTTATAACAAGGAAGGGCTTCAAACAACTAAATACTCCTCGGGGTGATCAAAAAACCCGTTACACGTTATATTTTGACTAAAATAAATATTACTCTCTAGCCAATTGTATATCCCCATACACTGAAATTATTCATCTTTTACTTTATGTTCTCCATAGCCATAGCCATAACCATAACGTTTGCCATAGCCATAATATTTGCCATACTTACCATACCCATAGTAATAACCATATTTCTTCTTTTGAAGATCAAGACCATTAATGACCGTACAAAGATTAGGTAACTTATTACTATCAGCCAATTCATTAATCAAGGTAAATTCAGCTTTCCGAGTATAGTCAGCACGACATACATATACCGACAAGTCAGCTACACGACCTATAAGCAAAGTATCAGTCACCATACCAACCGGAGCTGTATCCAAAATCACATAATCAAAATTCTTTTTCAATGTTTCAATCGCCTTATCCAAACCATCACGGGCCAATAATTCCGTAGGATTAGGAGGAACAGTTCCACCAAGAAGAATATACAGATTCTTGCTAACATCCGAAGGCTGAACAAAAGCCATCAAATCCTTTTCCGGATTCGACAGATATTGAGTAATCCCCTGTTCTTTGCGAGGGATATTGAAAACTTTATTCAAACCGGGCTTACGAATATCAAGACCCACAATCACCACTTTCTTTCCCAATAGAGAAAGGCTGATCGCAAGATTTGAAGAAATGAATGATTTACCTTCGCCGCTGACCGTAGAAGTCACCAGAATTACCTTCTGATCGTTCTTAAGCATAAACTGAAGGTTGGTACGGACATTACGGAAAGTTTCACTCATTAAAGTATTCTGATTTTCAAATACAGCAATGGAACCGTTCCTTTCTTCTGTTAACGGCACATCACCTACAATAGGCAGGCGAGTCAATTTCTCCACATCGCCACGACCTTCTATCTTGAATTTAGTCAAACCAATCAGGAAAATGATACCCACAGGCAGCCCTACTCCCAGCACCAGAGCAATCATATAAATCATTTTAGGCTTCGGAGATACCGGACCTCCATCAGTTACCGGTTCATCAATAATCTTTGCATTGTTGGCAGTAGCAGCTAAAGTGATGGCATTCTCTTCGCGTTTCTGTAAAAGCATCAGATAAAGTCCCGCCTTGATTTCTTGCTGACGTGCGATACTTACATACTGACGTTCCTGTCCTGGAGCATCACTAATACGACGGGAAAAACGACTGGCCTCACGATCCAAATCAGCCTTAACGATAAATAAGCCTTGCAAAGTTCCATTAATAGCAGCCTGAACATTCGCTTTCATGGCACGGATGCTTGTGTCCAAATTTACAATCATCGGATTACTTTCCGTAGAAGTGCGAAGCAAACGCTTGCGTTCGATAATCAATTCATTGTAACGGTCTATCTGAGTGGTTAATCCGTCATCAGACAAACCTATATTACCGGGCAATACTTCATACTCATTCGACGGATTATTGATATATTTAGCAAGATCACGAACCAAATTTATCTGAGTACCATTTTCTACACGTTTTCTTTCGTATTCAGCATTTCCTGATACAGCCAATTGAGCATCACTACTAATATCTGTCAAGCCCGCATTTCTTTTAAACACTTCCAGTTTATCTTCCGTACTTCCCAGTTCTTCATCAATAATCTTAATACGTTCATTGATAAACTCCCTTGTCTTTTCAGCAACCTCATTCTTATCGTTATTTGTATTACGATTATACATCTCTATCAACTTATTGATAAAGTCCTGTCCTCGTTGCATATTCGTATTCATAAGCGAAATAACCGCTACAGAAGTTGTTTTTGAGGTGGGTTCTATATTTAATGACCACTGATATCCTTTTGCCACTACAAACGGCTGGCTGACTACAGCGCTGATATTCCGTACTACATCCTGCCCTTCTATCTTACCATTTGACAAGGAATCTTTCAATGTAAATCCAAAGGTACCTGCATCGGTAGGTAACACAGCCGGAAGTCTATCAAAATGTTTAGCATATTCACTCAAGCCCACTTTCAAATTTACATCCAAACCACCTTCAGGGGCAAGTTTCATGTCAATCAAAGCTATGCCTGGAAGTTTATCAGCCTCTTGGGTAGTCAGATTCACGATTACCGGAGAGGTCTTATATAGCTCTTTTTTAGGGAACTCATCCTCATCATAATAAGTTATATAAAGTTCCAGATTATTAACAACTTCTTTCAGTATCGTTTTGGAGCGTAACACTTCAATCTCATTATCAATACTCTGGGTAGAAGTAATCATTCCACCTAATCCGAGACTTTCCAAATCAGTGGTATTGCCGCCGCCTTTTTTATCATCCTTAATCATGATAGAAGCTGAAACCTGATACACAGGAGTCTGAAAATGCAAATATACCCAGGCACCAATCAAACAAGCCAAAACGGAAGCTACAAACCAAGGCCAGTGAATTATATACTTAAAGAAAAGCTCCTGATAATTTACTTTTTCTTCATCCAGTTCATTCATATTATTGTCGTACGAGTTTTCTTTCATTACTGTTCGCTTATTGTAGATTATTTTAATATTGTTACTAAAAGAGTGGCTAATGAAACCAAAATAGAAATACCAGAGAACCACAATCCTGTACTAGTTCCAACATCCGAATTCTTCGCCTTAGTCTTATTAGGTGTCACATAAATTATATCATTCTGCTGCAACTGATAATAAGGAGACAATACCGTTTCAGCTTTATTCAAGTCCATAGTAATAATTTCCTGCTTATTATCTTGTCCTGTCCGGATTAATTTCACATTATCGCGCATACCATAAATAGTCAAATCACCTGCCATAGCGAGCGCTTCCAGCAAATTAATCTTTTCGTTAGAGACTACAAAGCTTCCTGGCTTAGTAACCTCTCCCAATACCGAAATCCGATAATTAACAATACGCACAGTTACAAGCGGCGCTTCTTTCAAATAAACCTTCAACTTATCTATAATCAGATTTTCTATCTCCAGTTTAGTCAATCCACCTACATGAATCTCGCCCAATACTGGAAAGTTGATATTCCCTTGATTATCTACTAAATATTGCTGTAGAGCAGATGATGCAGTTCCTTGTCCTACCGTCTTTCCCTCCGTTCCACTAGCAGTACCCGAATTTACCAGATTAAAAGGTGCAGCCAGTTCCGGAGTAGAACAAGATACGGCAATCGTCAACAAATCCTTGGGCATAACCTTCACACCTGTCTGACGAACACTCTGTTCTGTATCATTCACAAAAGCCGTATCCTGCAAATAAGGTACTTTCTTATATGATTGGCAGGATACCAGCAAAAAAGCAAGTAACACACCCAAAGTCAATCGTTTCAGTTTTCTCATAACCACCTACTCATGTAATTTTACAACTATTGATTTAATTTTTACTCAATTTCCAATTCCTCACCTAATAAGCCTCTTTATCCCCGCGGATGACATTACACACAGTCTTATACATGATATATAAGTCCAGAATGAACGTCCAATGCTCGATATACCAGATGTCACGTTGCACACGTCCTTCCATCTGCCAAAGCTCCTTCGTTTCTCCACGAAAACCTGTCACCTGTGCCCAGCCTGTAATACCCGGTTTCACAAAATGACGAACCATATATTTATTTATTAAATGGGAATATTCTTCTGTGTGCTTCAACATGTGCGGACGGGGACCCACTAAAGACATATCCCCTTTCAGTACATTAATAAATTGAGGAAGTTCATCCACATTCGTCTTACGAATCAGATCACCGATTCGGGTTTTACGAGGATCATGTTCTGTAGCCTGAAGTGTATCACTTAGAGCATTCACCCGCATCGAACGAAACTTATAGCACCAAAATTCACGACCATCCTCACCGCTTCGTTTCTGTTTGAAAAAGACAGGTCCAGGAGAACTTATCTTTATAGCCAGTCCCACAATGATATATATAATCGGGAAAAGGGTACAAAGGAACAGTAACGAGCAAATAATATCAAAGCCACGTTTCACAATACGATTTTCCAATAACTCAAGTGGCTCACGACGGATAGAAAGTACCGGGACATTACCTAACATTTCAAAATACATTCTCCGTTTCAAATAGTTCCGGACATTGGGGACGCTGAAGAAGCGAATCAGATGGTTCTCACAATAGTTGATAATCGGCACTATTTCAGTACTACGGGCGGAAGGAAGGCTACAATAGAGCTGGTCCACCTTTCCCGCATTACGGGTCAAATAATCAACAGCTTCACACGGCTGTCCCAAATATGCTATATTCATAGGATAGCGGTCTGACGGAAAATCTTCAAAATATCCCAATACACGATACCCGGATGTCGGATCATCTGTCATGGAATGGTAAAGTTCCTGCATATTTTCATGGCTACCCACCAACACTACCTTTCGAACATTTTTCCCACTTTTGCGATAAAGTTCCAGAATAGATCGGAACGTCAGACGATAGGAAATGATAACGATAATGAGAACTACATAAAATATCCCCAACTGACGCAGATTGACACATTCAAAATGGAATATGTATGAAAGCCCAAAGACTATCAAGACAAAAGGAATCATATTCCGGGCCACCCGAAGCATTATTTGTTCCGGGCGAACCACCGGACGATGAAGGATCACTCCTGAACGGATGTTGCAAACTAGATAACATAAAGTCATCAGAGCCATGTTCTGGAGAAGAGGCATTGAATACTCAAATGGAGACCGGTTTTCCCAAATCGAAGTAACCATCCATAACAGCAAGTTCAATAAGATGATATCCCCTAGAAGGACAAAAGATTTTAGGACTTTATTGAAACGTTGGACTTCCTGCATTATTTTATTATCAATTGATTAAATTTCTTTCCCATCACCCGTGTTTCTCACGATAATCGATATAACGATCGACCCATTCAATTGCTTTGGCTCGAAATTCCTCTTTGGTATGATAGTCATAAAAGTAAGCCAAAAGACGGGTGAAATGGCTTAAACGAACGTCTCCCCTTTTATAACCTTTGCATAGTAGACAGCTTTGCCCAAGCCTATTTCAGTACACATGGGAGCTATCTTCACACCTGCTTTCTTAAACTGCTCGGCGATGAAAAGACCGAGTGCTACATGAGAGTACTTTTTCATTTTTGTAATTCTGTTAATTGTTAAAGTTATTAAATAATACATGATTCTACCTATAACTGTTCTGATATGTCAGAACAGTTGATTTAAAAGCTATTCCTACTTTCGCCCCGCGTTTTGAAAATTCAAGGCGATAATCAAATAATTAGATACATTATGACAAACGATTTTAGAATGTCTTATTTCATGCCTCCCATTGCGCCCATTAAAGACGAACACGGACAATTAGTTACTCCTCCTACGCTCATTCCCTGCTGCGAAGTCTCCGTAGAGCAAGTCTTTCAAATGATTACCTGCAACGAGAATCTCAAAGTTCTGACCGAACAAGTACGCAACTCCGAAGATATACGAACGGCAAAAGCATCACTATTACCATACGTGACTCCCTGTGGTACATTCTCGCGTCGCAGCAGCAAATGCCTCATAGATCCTTCCCTCCTAACAGTAGTAGATATAGACTATCTCACCTCCTATCAGGAAGCAGTGGAGATGCGTAAGACGTTGTTCAATGATCCTCTTCTCCACCACTGCTCACGTTTATCAGTCCTAGCGGACGAGGCGTAAAAGCCTTCATACCCTATAATCATTTACCCATGGCCGATGACGTAAACTGTATTACGGAAAAAATGAGGTTAGCAATGTTATACACGGTGATGATCTATGGTACAGGAACACCTTCTCCTTTCGGAGAAAAGAAAAAAGGCGTGGACTTTTCCGGTAAAGACATTGTGAGATCCTGCTTCCTTTGCCATGACCCGGGAGCATTATTTAGACCAACGAATAACCATAAATTATAAATCAAAAATCAAAATAATGACTGATATTGAATCGTTATGCCGCCTCTGTGAGGCGGTTGAAACTGCAGGAGCGGATATTGCCCCTACGTATGCTGAATATGTACAACTGGCGTTCGCCATCGCAACGGATTGCGGAGAAGCGGGACGCGAGTTTTTCCATCGGTTGTGCCGGGTGTCTGCCAAGTACGAACGGGAACATGCCGAACGGATATTCTCCAATGCACTTACTACCCGGCATGGAGATGTCCATCTGGGCACTGCATTCCATCTTGCTGAAAGGGCGGGTGTAACTCTCTGCAAAGAGGGAGTGATGAACCACCGGAAAAATGCAAAAAATGCAGGAAATGCACCGTCCAAAAATCTCACACACACGCATGTATATAATAAGGTGGACAATGAAGAACCGGACGAATCCGAAGAACTGCAGGACGGGAGTGACCCGAACCAGCCATTGCCCTCTTTCACCGAAGCGAACTGGCCGAAAATCCTGTTGCTCATCATGAGTTATGCCACCAGCCCCACACAACGCGATGTCATGCTGCTCGGAGCATTGACCGCCATAGGTGCCAGCATGGAGCGATATGTGAGATGTCCATACGCCGGCAAACTCCAGTCTCCTTACCTGCAAAGTTTTATTGTAGCCCCTTCCGCCTCGGGTAAGGGAATTCTTTTGTTCATCCGGCTGCTTGTAGAGCCTATTCATGACGAGATCCGCCAAAAAGTAGCGGAAGAGGTCAAGGCCTACAAAAAAGAGAAAGCCGCCTATGATACCATGGGAAAGGAGCGCTGCAAAGTGGAAGCTCCTCAAATGCCCAAGAATAAAATGTTTCTCATCTCGGGCAATAACACCGGAACAGGTATTCTGCAAAATATCATGGATGCCAACGGCACAGGACTTATCTGCGAAACCGAAGCGGATACCATCTCCGCTGCTATCGGTTCTGAATACGGACACTGGAGCGATACACTCCGCAAAGCATTCGACCACGACCGCCTGTCGTACAACCGGCGCACCGACCAGGAATACCGGGAGGTAAAGAAAAGCTATCTCTCCCTCCTGCTTTCCGGCACACCCGCACAAGTAAAACCACTCATTCCCTCGACAGAGAACGGTCTTTTCTCGCGCCAACTGTTTTATTATATGCACGGTATATGGACATGGATCAACCAGTTTGAAAGTGGCGAAACCGATCTGGAAGCCATCTTCACAGGCATAGGCCTGGAATGGAAAAAGCAACTGGACCTGATGAAAGCACACGGGCTTCATACGCTCCGGCTCACTGATGAGCAAAAGCAAGAGTTCAATGCCCTCTTTGCCGATCTTTTTTTCCGTTCGGGACTTGCCAACGATAACGAAATGAGCAGTTCCATAGCCCGTCTGGCTGTCAATACGTGCCGCATCATGGCAGAAATAGCTATGATACGTGCACTGGAATGCGACCAGCCTTATCAGTTCAAGGGTTCTTCCGCCCCTCTGCTGACTCCTGACAAGGAGATTGCCGCCGATAATATCAAAGACGGCATTATCACCCGTTGGGATGTGACAATCACCGCTGAAGATTTCCATGCGGTGCTGGAACTTGTAACTCCGCTCTATCGTCATGCAACACATATCTTGTCTTTTCTTCCTTCCACAGAGGTCAAACATAGAGCCAATGCCGACCGGGATGCACTTTTTGAAATGATGGGCAACCAGTTCACCCGCACACAGTTGTTGGAGCAGGCTGAAAAGATGAAAATCAAACCTAACACTGCTCTTAGCTGGCTGAACCGTCTGATAAAAAAAGGATTGCTTATCAATACAGACGATAAAGGCGTTTATACGCGCACGCATGTGTGCGTGTGTTAGGGAGCCCTCGGAAAAAGTGCATTCTTTGCATTTATATAACAACAAGACGTTTCATGAATCCTAAAGCGGCGCTTTAGAGGTGGTAAAGCATAGCTTTACGATTGCTAAAGCGGTGCTTTACTTCTCCGCTCTTCTAAGGTTCTCCCAAGGCATCTACAATCACTCTCACCTCCAACGGGGTGAATGAACGACGCTTTGATTCGTAACCTAAGTCGTACAGGCGTTGCAGAAGTCCGGGACATAAAGAGATCCATTTCTTCATCTTTCGATATGCAGCAATGTCAGTTAGTTCCGGAGAATAAAGTTGAGCCAGTTCCATGCGACCGTAGGCGCGTATTTTGAATTCGTTCATGATGAATAAGTTTCTGATTTACAATTACAAAAATAACAAAACATATTCACATATCCTACGTTTTTCCATTGAATAACCGACCGTTACTGCGCATAATTGACAACAATCGCGTGCAACTGTAGACTATTGATTTCTGCGGGTTTCAGGGTTGTATCTTTGTATCGTCGAAAGGGAAAAGAATCCCCCGGGCACAATGTTTAACCCTTTAATTTATTGTTTTATGATTCGTTACAAAATTTATCAAAACCAACAGCAAAAAGGCCTGAATGCAGGCAAGTGGTTCGCCCGTGCGGTAAGCGACGAAACATTTGATTTGGCTAAGCTTGCCGAACACATGTCAAAACACAATTCACCGTATTCCGGTGGTGTCATCAAAGGTGTGCTTTCCGACATGGTAGACTGCATCAAGGAACTGCTGCTCGACGGCAAATGTGTGAAAATCGACGACCTTGCCATCTTTGGTGTGGGCATCCGCAGTAAGGCAGCTGATACGCTGGAAGATTTCTCATTGGAGAAAAACATCACTGGTATGCGTCTGAAAGCCCGTGCTACCGGTAATTTGTCAACCACCAACCTGAAACTCGACAGCCAGTTGAAACAGCAGGCCGAATATCAGAAACCAACAACTGCCGGAGGAGGTTCTGATTCGGGTGATACCCCTGATCCGAAACCGGATGGTGGCGGTGAAGCGCCTGATCCGGCTGCTTAATCCTAAATACTTTATTTTTAATCTTTAAAAAAGTAACATCATGAGTAATTCATCTTCTCCCCGCTCCGTATGGAGCTTCATCATCAAAGTGATTATCACCGTTGCCACCGCTATCGGAGGTCTGATCGGAGTACAGAGCTGTATGTAGCCTTATGCGTACCATCACTCTGATTATCATTCATTGCAGTGCCACGCCGGAAGGAAAGTCCCTTTCGGCGGAGGCTTGCCGTCAAGATCATATCCTTCACCGGAGATTCCGTGACATCGGCTATCATTTCTACATCACCCGGGATGGAGAAATCTACCAAGGCCGTCCTCTGGAAAAGGTCGGGGCACACTGCCGTGACCATAACACCCATTCGATAGGTATTTGTTACGAAGGAGGGCTGGATATGGCGGGACGTCCCAAAGACACGCGTACATTGGCACAACGGGCTTCTTTGCTCGGTCTGCTCCGCGAATTGAGGAAAATATTTCCTAAGACGTTGATTGTAGGCCATCATGATTTGAATCCGATGAAGGAGTGTCCGTGTTTTAATTGTACGGAGGAGTACCGGGAATTAGATGGTATTATCTAAGTATATTGACCAGCAAACTGGCAATAGATACCAGAATGGAAAATCCCGAAACCCACATCGTCGTACTTGTTCCGATGTCTGCGCTCTGCGCTTTGGTTTTATTAGGAGTGACATACAGGATGTCATTCTGTTGCAACTGATAGTAAGGAGATAATAACAAATCCGCGTCGTTCAGATTGAGTGTAACAAACTGTTTATGCCCATTCCTGTCTTCGCGGATTAGTTTTACATTATCACGAACACCATAAATAGTCAAATCTCCTGCCATGGCAAGTGCCTCGAGCACATTGATCTGCTCATTCACTACCGGATAAACACCGGGAGAGGCCACTTCGCCCAAAACTGAAACTTTAAAGCCGGACATACGGACTACTACCGTAGGTCTTTCTTTCACGTAAGATTTCAGTCTATCCGTTATCAGGTTTTCAGCTTCACGACTTGTTAAACCGTTCAAAGGAAGTTTACCTAAAACCGGATAATTGATATTTCCCTGATCGTCCAATAGAAACGTACTGCCTTGCGCATTGAAAGGCTGCGAAACAACCGGATCGGAAGTGGAAACAAGAATGGAAACTTCATCACCCGGTATCAGCCTCGCGTCCTGAACAGGCGCAACTTGCGTATTCGCCTGTTTCAAAATCTCCGCATCCTGCAAGTAAGGTACTTTCTTATAGGACTGGCAAGCCGAGAGAAAGAAGAAAAAGAATATCAGTGCAAAAGCACCGGATAATTTCGTATTCATGTAAATGGTGGATAAATGATGACGGGATTAGTTTTTCTCGCAGACAGCCTCGACATAACCAATAGGCATATTAACGCAAGCGCATCCCAGCATATTCAGCCGGACGGCAATCTTGCTTTTGCCATCGACATTGACCAGTTCACCAACCAGCCCGGTCAGAGGTCCTTTCACAACACGGACTTTCTCACCACGTGCCAAAGGAGAGCTGTTCATACAAATAGCTTCCTCGGAATAGTCGAGCATAAAACGAAAACGAGCCATCTGCTCATCAGGAATTACCGCCGGAGAGCTCTCACCACGCATCACCATATAACGGCTAACTGTAGAAAAACCCAGAACTTCTTTGCGTTCTTTCGGATTTACGTGCACAAATACCATCATTGGAAGAAGAACAGACTCAACTATTTTGCGACGGTCACTCCACTGATGAATTTCTTGTTGGACAGGGACGAAATTCTCGATCCCCATTTTGTCTAAACGTTCGGCTACCTTCTTCTCGTGGTGCATACGAACCAGAGCAACATACCAGCGTTTAGAGTGTGCTACGCCTTCCCCTGTCCCATCGCTAGGCCCAGCACTAAGTGATTTTGGTTTTGTTAAAATCATGTTTTTTTACCCCATGTTATTCCGTTACTTCTTAGGTAACGGACAATACACACACAAGGCGCGCGTCTCTATAAAAATGGAAATCACATATAGGAATAGGGCACAAGAAAGGAACTGCCTAATACTCAACAGGAAAAATCCAGAGATTAGGCAATAAAAAGTTTAGAACATGAAAATAAAGTTATTTCATGTTCGGATAGTTTTTTTCCTATATTTCAGATAAAACGAAAAAAAGTGGAAGAATATTTGCTTACTATTTATGTTTTTGTCTATCTTTGCGTCAAATTTAAGTTCCGTTACCTAAGAAGTAACACACATACTTTAGTTCTGAATACTAATACTTTGCACTTTTTGCCCTGCCTACACAACAGTTTTTAATGTAAGATAAATTCCCTTTATTTACCTCTGTACGTTCTTTAAGTCCAAAGCCTTTCAAATAGATTTGTGTGGTTTTTATAGATTTATGGCCCAATGATTCACTAATCATTTCAATAGGTACTCCCCGATACTTCGCTGTCGTTGCCCAAGAATGGCGAAGTGTATAGGAAGTGACTGGAGATTGCAAATGCAAGGCTCTTGCCAAGTCCTTCAAACAATTATTGAATTGGCGAAGAGCGGACTGATATTCCCGGTACCCTCTTTCATCCAGACGTTTTTGATCGCCGCTAAGGATGTCAAACAGATAATCCGGACAATCGGGTTGTGCATCTTCCCTATTGCGAAGCTGGTTAATCATTTCACTGGCTGTATCAAGTACTTCCACACTCATCGGGGTTTTAGTTTTGATACGGTTGTATCGCAACACATTCTGTTCCAAAGCCGATTTCTCCAGGTGAGCCAGATCAGCGAACGACATTCCACAAAACTGGAACATCAGAGCAGCAATAGCCTGTGTACGACGCAAACGCTCCGATTTGGGGTCCTCATACAGAAGCTTATGCAATTCGACAGCAGGCAGGGCCTTCTTCTGGCGAACATCGACACCGGTATAAACATCATGAAACAGTCGCGGCACATAAGGCGCAATGCCCGCTTCTACTCCCCGGTTATAAATACTACGAAGCATACGCATATACGTAGAGATCGTGTTGGGTTTCAAGCCACACTCATAAAGATACTGCCCGTAGCGTCGTAAACTTTCCCGGGTGACTTGTCTGAACGACACATTGAGCGTGCCGCAAAACTTGCTGAAAGAGAAGAGAGCATTCTTGTAGACATGCGCCGTAGAATAGCGTCCCTCCTTTCGCAAACGGCCGATGTAGAACTCTGCACATCGGCTAAATCCATTTTTGTTCCTCATTACATCACTAGTTATTTTATATATTATGCCATTTGGCTAGCGGCAAAAGAACGAATCTTTTTGTGTGTTCCAGATAAACTTTTTAATAAATATAGTTAAAGAGTTTTTTGCCGTTTTTATTCTATTAGTAATAAAAAAAGTCATCCGCCTTTGCCCATCATGAGGATGAAACAAAGTCGGATGACCTTCATTTTGTACGCTATTATCTTATACGTATGTTTCCAGCAATTTCACACTTCCTCCTTCGGGAGTGATAGTGACATCTTGCGTGGTAGCAGGCAACAGGATAGATTCTCCTGCACTAACAGTCAGTTCATTACCTTCATTGTCTCTCATTGTACATGATCCTTCCATACAGATAAAGATCACGAATGAATCGAGTTCGGAATAGTCACAACTGATTTCTTCAGTCATGTCATACAGAGAAGTCGTGAAGTAAGTGCAGGCAACCAGTTCTACCGGTTCGTCCTTCAACGGTTCGTATTTAGTACGATAGTCATCCAATACTTCGTAGTTGATGGCTTCACGGGCTAAATCGGTGTGAAGTTCGCGGGTTTTACCATTCGCATCTTTACGGTTGAAATCGTAGATACGATAAGTTATATCAGAAGTTTGCTGAATCTCGGCGATGAAAGAACCTGCCCCGATGCTGTGCACACGTCCGGCAGGAAGGAAGAATACATCACCCGGATGAATTTCATATTCCTGCAATACGTCGGTAATCGTATTGTTCAACACGCGTTCTTTATATTCTTTCGGGGTAATCTGTTCAGAGAATCCTGAACGCAATTTAGCTCCTTTGTCGGCATCTACCACATACCACATCTCGGTTTTTCCCATCGAATTGTGGCGTTTCTTCGCCAACTCATCTGTTGGGTGTACCTGGATTGACAAATCCTGTTTGGCGTCGATGAACTTAATGAGCAGTGGGAATTTATTGCCGAAACGGGCATAATTCGCTTCACCAACCAGTTCCTCACGATACTTTCTTACCATATCGGCCAAGGTTAAACCTTTATCCGGGCCATTAGCCACTACGGATTCATTGTTCTCAACACCGGAAATCTCCCAGCTTTCTCCTACTCCTTTCAAGTCTGAATTCAAATGCTTGAACGGAATAATTTTGTCGCCCCCCCAAAGCGTCTGCTTCAGAATAGGTTCGAATTTTAATGGATACATTTTTGTTTTTCTTGTTATAAACTTAGATTAAATTCGCTCGGATTGTTACAATCCGGGAACAAACATACAAAAAATAGTTCAGTTTTTAAGAAAAGGAGGATGAAAATTCATTTAAGAAATCATCTTTTGTCCTTGCATCCAAAGAAGATGAAGTAATAAAGCTAAACTTTCCTAAAGCACCTGTCATATTTAGTCGGAATAATTTGTGAGTAAGAAAGAATTTCCCTTTATTTGCAGGAAATTTTTAATAATACCAGACATGAATAACACATTCCCAACAGAAGGGAATCTATCAGGGCTCAGCCGGAAAGATTTCCAAAAGGATATAAATGATAAGAAAACTGATTTATTTATCCTCAAAACACAAAGGGAATGGAAGTAGCTGTAACCAATTACGGATGCGCCATTCTTTCTATCATGGTACCGGACAAAAACGGTAAGTATGCTAATGTAATCCTCGGACACGACAGCATCGACCACGTCATCAACAGCCCGGAACCTTTCCTAAGCACTACTATCGGACGCTACGGCAACCGTATCGCAAAAGGAAAATTCACCTTGTTCGGCGAAGAACATGAACTCACGATTAACAACGGACCTAACTCTCTGCATGGTGGACCTACCGGTTTCCACGCCCGTGTTTGGGATGCTGTCCAGATTGATGAGAGCACAGTGCAATTCAACTATGTTTCTGCTGACGGCGAAGAGGGATTCCCCGGCAATCTGGAAGTGGAAATGACTTACCGCCTGGAAAATGAAGTAAATGCACTGACTATCGAATACCGCGCTACCACCGACAAAGCTACAGTCGTTAACTTGACTAACCACGGTTTCTTCAACCTCGCCGGTATTTCCAACCCTACTCCTACCGTTAACAACCACATCGTTACGATCAACGCTGATTTCTATACGCCTATCGACGAAGTTTCTATCCCTACCGGTGAAATTGCCAAAGTAGAGGGTACTCCGATGGATTTCCGTGCTCCACACACTGTAGGCGAACGTATCGACGACAAATTCCAGCAACTGATTTTCGGTGCAGGATATGACCACTGTTATGTACTGAACAAGATGGAAAGCGGTTCGCTCGACCTGGCTGCCACTTGCAAGGACCCGGAAAGCGGACGTATCATGGAAGTATATACCACCGAAGCGGGTGTACAACTCTATACGGGCAACTGGCTCAACGGATTTGAAGGTGCACACGGAGCTACATTCCCTGCCAGAAGCGCTATCTGCTTTGAAGCACAGTGTTTTCCGGATACTCCGAACAAACCTCATTTCCCATCGGCTACCTTGCTGCCGGGTGATGAATACCAACAGATCACTGTCTACAAATTTACGGTAGAAGAATAAGATTTGAAAAATAACTAACCTAATTTTATAAACTAACATTTTTTTTGAACCATGACACAAGAAAAAAAGAACGGTAATCTCGTCGCAATTATCACGATGTTCTTCATCTTTGCGATGATCTCTTTCGTAACAAACCTCGCTGCTCCATTCGGAACAATCTGGAGAAATGAATATGCGGGTTCGAACACTTTAGGTATGATGGGAAATATGATGAACTTCCTGGCTTACCTGTTTATGGGAATTCCTGCCGGTAACATGCTCGTTAAGATCGGTTACAAGAAGACTGCTTTGATTGCAATGGCAGTAGGTTTCCTCGGTTTGTTCACACAGTATCTTTCCAGCTTATTCGGAGCAGGTGCTGAAGTATTCGCATTCGGTGAGTATGTTATCAAATTAAACTTTGTAATCTATCTGCTTGGTGCATTTATCTGCGGTTTCTGCGTTTGTATGCTTAACACAGTGGTAAACCCGATGTTGAACCTTCTCGGTGGCGGTGGTAACAAAGGTAACCAGTTGATTCAAACTGGTGGAGCTCTTAATTCTTTGTCTGGTACATTGACTCCGCTTTTCGTAGGTGCTTTGATCGGTACTGTTACTTCAAGTACTGCTATGTCTGACGTTGCTCCTCTGCTCTTCGTTGCTATGGGTGTATTCGTTGCTGCATTTATCGTTATCTCATTTGTTGCTATTCCTGAACCACACCTTCAGAAAGGTGGAGTGAAGAAAGAAAAATTCTCTCACAGTCCATGGAGCTTCCGTCACACTTTACTGGGTGTAATCGGTATCTTTATTTATGTAGGTATTGAAATTGGTATCCCGGGTACACTGAACTTCTATCTTGCCGATTCAAGCGATAAAGGTGCCGGTATCATGATGAACGGTGCTGCTATCGGTGGTGCTATCGCTGCTATCTATTGGTTGCTGATGCTTGTGGGACGTACTGCAAGTAGTGCTATCAGTGGTAAGGTTTCCAGCCGTGCACAGTTGATCGCTGTTTCTGCTACTGCTATCATTTTCGTATTGATCGCTATCTTCACTCCGAAAGATGTAACGGTTTCAATGCCGGGTTACACTGTAGGCGAAGGCTTTATGATGGCACAGGTTCCTATAAGTGCCTTGTTCCTTGTACTTTGCGGTCTTTGTACTTCTGTAATGTGGGGTGGTATCTTCAACCTTGCAGTAGAAGGCTTAGGAAAATATACAGCACAGGCTTCCGGAATCTTTATGATGATGGTTGTTGGTGGTGGTGTATTGCCGTTGATCCAACAAAGCATCTCTGACTCTGTAGGTTATATGGCTAGCTACTGGTTGATTATCGCTGCTCTGGCTTACCTGTTGTTCTACGGTTTGGTAGGTTGCAAGAATGTAAATAAGGATATTCCTGTGGAATAATCACATAGAATAGAATTCAATTTATTCACCTTTAAAATATAAATATCATGGATACAGAATACGTAAGAAGTCGATTCATTAAACACTTTGACGGAACTACTGGATTTTTATATGCTTCTCCGGGCCGTATCAACCTGATCGGTGAACACACTGACTACAACGGTGGATTCGTTTTTCCGGGAGCGGTAGACAAAGGGATGATTGCTGAAATCAAACCTAACGGTACTGACAAAGTAAAGGCTTACTCTATCGACTTGAAGGATTATGTAGAATTTGGTTTGAATGAAGAAGATGCTCCACGCGCCAGCTGGGCAAGATATATTTTCGGTGTATGCCGTGAAATGATTAAACGTGGCGTTGATGTGAAGGGATTCAATACTGCTTTCGCAGGTGATGTACCTCTGGGTGCAGGTATGTCTTCTTCTGCTGCTTTGGAAAGTACGTATGCTTTCGCATTGAACGAACTGTTCGGTGAAAACAAAATAGATAAATTTGAATTGGCTAAAGTTGGCCAGGCTACAGAACATAATTACTGTGGTGTGAACTGCGGTATTATGGACCAGTTTGCTTCCGTATTCGGTAAAGCTGGTAGCTTGATCCGTCTGGATTGCCGTTCACTGGAGTATCAGTATTTCCCATTCCATCCGGAAGGTTATCGAAGTTGTGAAACACGAATTGGCTTCTTCTGCTTATAACAAGCGTCGCCAAAGCTGTGAAGCTGCTGTTGCCGCTATCCAGAAAAAACATCCGCACGTAGAATTCCTGCGCGACTGTACAATGGCTATGCTAGAAGAAGCGAAAGCTGATATCAGCGCTGAAGACTATATGCGTGCAGAATATGTAATCGAAGAAATCCAACGTGTACTCGATGTTTGCGAGGCATTGGAGAAAGATGATTACGAAACTGTTGGCCAGAAGATGTACGAAACTCATCACGGCATGAGCAAGCTGTACGAAGTAAGCTGCGAAGAACTCGACTTCCTGAATGACTGCGCTAAAGAATACGGTGTAACCGGTTCACGCGTAATGGGTGGTGGCTTCGGTGGTTGTACGATCAACCTTGTTAAGGATGAGTTGTATGACAACTTCGTTGAAAAAACAAAAGCTGCTTTCAAAGCTAAATTCGGCAGAAGCCCGAAAGTGTATGACGTAGTAATCGGCGACGGTTCTCGTAGACTGGAATAAGAATTTATTCGAAATTAAATAAATAAGAAGGGCGGCTTCCGTGATGGGAGCCGCCCTTACTTTTTACACGGCATAATAACACACAACCTCAACTCTACTCTCTTAAAATGAGAATTTCTCTCATTTTAAGAGAATTATCTAAAACTATTCGTATCTTTGTCATGTTCTATAGAATAGACAACTTAATATAAAAACAATATGATAATCAATTTTACAGTAGGCAACTATCGTTCGTTCAAAGACAAAAAGGTTTTGAGCATGGAAGCTACCGCTATTAAGGAATTGAATGAATCTGTTATAGAGAAAGAAGGATATAGACTACTTCCATCAGCTGTTATTTATGGAGCTAACTCAAGTGGAAAAAGTAATTTATTGAAGGCAATTGGTAGATTTAAAAAGATTATCAATTCTTCTTCTAAATTAAACTCTACAGACAAATTAAAAATTTCCCCTTTCTTATTAAATCAAGAAACAGCCAAAGAACCATCATTTTTTGAAATTGAACTATTACTAGATAACGTAGCATATAGATATGGTTTCACAGCAAATAATCAAAAAGTTTATGAAGAATGGCTATATACAAAAGAGGGAAAAGCGAAAAAGGAAAAATGCTTATTTGTTCGTACGGAAGAAGGAATCGGAATAGCTGACGATTATAATGAAGGTAAAGGTTTAGAAGAAAAGGTACGTGACAATGGACTATTTTTATCGACAATTGATTCTTTTAATGGTGAAATTGCAAAAAAAATCATTTACAAAATTGATAATTTTTGGATAATATCAGGCATTAACCATGAATCTTGGTCTGGATTTACAAATGATATGTGTAATATTGAAAATCCGGATCTTAGCTTTCAACAAGAGATTCAAGACTTCTTGAAATCTATGAATGTAGGGTTTAACAGATTTGAACTTCCTGAAGATGAAAAGTTGGCTAAAGAAATCAAAGCATACACCATACATAATTTGTATAATGAACAGGGAGAAGTCATTGGAGAAACCCGCTTCTCCATGAAAGAACATGAGTCATCGGGTACTAACAAACTATTCGATTTGGCCGCCTTAGTTATTAGTCAATTGATGTTAGGGGATCTACTGGTTGTAGACGAACTCGATTCGAAGCTTCACCCACTGCTAACTCAACATATTATTAAACTTTTTAATAACCCCAAAACAAATCCCAAGGGAGCTCAATTAATATTTGCTACCCACGACACTAATTTACTGAATGTAAAGACATTCCGTAGGGATCAGATTTGGTTTACGGAAAAAGATCATTCGGAAGCTACCGACCTCTATTCATTAGCAGAATTCAGAGAACCGGAAGGAAACAAAATTCGGAAAGACCGTAGTTTTGAAAAAGATTATATCAACGGACGTTATGGCGCAATTCCATATATTAAAGATTAATACACAATGAGTAGACTGCTGCCGAAACATCGGTTTGAGGAAATAAAAAGAGAACAAAGACAGGCAAAACTGGATAAAAGAAGAAAAGTAGCAATACGCAATGTATCTGTTAGTTTCCTTATCGTATGTGAAGGTGAAAGAACTGAACCTAACTATTTCAAGGCTTTAATAAAAGACCGTTATTCGGATATCCGTGAAGTTACAATTGAAGGTAAGGGACAAGGTACAGTCAGTCTTATCAAAGAAACCATAGCTATTCGTGATAAATCAAATAAAGAGTTTGACAGGGTATGGGCTGTTTTTGATAAAGATGACTTTAATGATTTCAATAACGCCATACAGCTTGCAAAAAAGAATCATATTCTTTGCGCATGGTCTAATGAGTCATTCGAACTTTGGTATTATCTACATTTTCAATATTTGGATACTGGCATATCCCGTTCTCAATACATTGAGAAAATAGAAAGGGAAATCCAAAATAGAACAAATGATTCAAACTACCGATATAAAAAGAAATCACCGGAAACTTTCGACATATTACAACGTATAGGAGATGAATCATTAGCTATCAAACATGCTCAACGCTTAAGAGAATCATTTTCGGGAACAGATTATGCAGCTCACAAACCTTGTACTACTGTATATGAGCTAGTAGAAGAACTAACTCATCCTGAAAAGTTATTATGATCATAACATAACTATACATCAAGAAGAGGTTGTGTCAAAACGCTGACACAGCCTTTTTTTATGCGCAAAGCCCAGACTTTCTCAAGCCCGGGCTTTGTTATTACCCAAAGTTTTCGTATCTTTAGGTATAAAGTTTTTCGTTATGGCAAAGTTACATTTTCGTCCTTACATTCCCAACCAAACCGTTCTTTTTCCACAAAGAATTGATGAAAACATAGCTGCGACCGACCCGGTCCGCATCGTGAATGCTGTTATTGACAATCTCAATCTTGAGAGTTTCAAGAAGCTTTATAAGGAAACGGGCCGTTGTCCTTATCATCCTAAAATGATGCTTAAGGTGATAATCTACGCCTACATGAATAATATCTATTCTTGCCGTAAAATAGAGAAGTACCTCCTTCGTGACATTCATTATATTTGGCTTGCCGGTAATGAGCATCCGGATTTTATCACGATCAACCGTTTTCGCAACCGTGTAAAGGAGGAAATAAATAATGTATTTACCCAGTTGGTTCTTGTCCTTGCCGATAAAGGTTTCATCTTGATGTGGAGTATATCGACGGCACCAAGATTGAATCCAAAGCCAACAAATATACTTTTGTCTGGCGCAAGACAGTCGAACGGAACCGTACGATACTAATGGATAAAATCCGTATTCTCCTGGAGCAGGTGGATGAAGCCATTGCACGGAGAACTCTATAAAGACACATCCGTGGAGTTTACTCCCTGCAGGCTCTCTGACATAGTGGATGAACTTAAAGAAGCCCTGGAACACCAGCCTGCAACAAAGGATAAGGAAGAAAAGAAAGCCCTGCGCAAAAAGAAGAAGCAGGTCATGGAACTTGAAGGGTATCGTGACAAGCTGATAGAATACGACAATCACCTTGATACCCTTGGAGAACGCAACTCCTATTCCAAGACCGATCCTGGTGCCACATTCATGCGCATGAAAGAAGATGCCATGAAGAACGGGCAGACCAAACCCGGATATAATCTGCAAATAGGTACTGAAAACCAATTCATCACAGACTTCCGTCTGTTTCCCAACCCTACCGATACACTGACCCTCATACCTTTTTTCCACTCTTTCCAATACCGCTATAACCGTTTACCGAATATCTGTGTGGCAGACTCCGGTTACGGTTCGGAAGAAAATTACCGGTTCATGCAGGAGAATGGGATAGAAGCCTTCATCAAGTACAATTACTTCCATAAAGAACAGCGTCTCGTTATACTCCCAACCCGTTCCATGCCGAAAGTCTCCATTACAATGCCCAAGAGGATTATTACGTTTGTCCTATGGGACAGCACATGAACCGTATAGGAACCAAACGTGAAGACAGCGAGCGGATACATCACCGAAAGTGCCCGGTATAAAGCAAAAGATGCGAAGGCCCTTTGCGTGGCAGTTGTTTTAAAGCTCGGGGGAACCGTATTATAGAAGTCAACCACCGATTAAATCAATACAAACGGCAGGCACGGGAAAGGTTGCTCTCAGAAGAAGGTATCAGAGGCAGGAGGTGTATATAGAACCAGAGGCTGTGTTTGGACAAATGAAATACAACATGGCATACAGAAGATTCCGGCATGTGGGAGAAGACAAGGTTACAATGGACTTTGCTTTCTTTGCTATAGCCTTTAATATCAAAAAAATGTGTGCTAAACTGATAAAAGAAGGAAAGGGGCTCATTACAGTTGCCAAATATATGTTTATGGGACTATTTATAACCCGATATAATTGGAATATAGCAACTTGTTGCCAAATGCATGAGGAAAAAGCAGCATAGCCAAAAGAAAATATAGCAGAACTGTAAAATATAAAAGAGGTTGTGCCAACGTTTTGACACAACCTCTTACTTTTTACAATTAACAAAAATCTAAAACCTATTGATCTAATAACATCTAATTAGTTCTACTTATTTCTTCGTGAATTTATATACCGCGAACGTAGTGGGTTCCAGTTCGGTAGTAAACACGTTGCCTTCAATAGATACCGGAGTTTCCTGCGGAACGATGGCAAAAGGTTGTTCAAGTGTATTATCCTTATCCAAATCAAGCGAACGAAGTTTGATACAACGGCCATTAAACAATACATCTTGTTTCTTCAATCCTTCAAAATTCAAGGTAATTGGCTGTATTGTGGCGGAAGTATTGGCAACCTTTACAATCAGTTCATTCTTATCCTTATCGTAAACAGCACTGGCAAAGAGTCCGTTCTGCCCTTCGGCTCCCGTTACATTTTTCTTATTCATGGTAAGGGGAAGCACATTTGTTCCTTTATTCTGCGCATACAGTTGTTGTACATAATAGCTAGTGGTACGCACAGAGTTCAGGTTATCGAACCAAATCATATCAGGACGCCATTGCCATCCTTCCACATGAGCGAAAAGCGGAGCATAGGTAGCCATGTGGACGATGTCAGCATTACGTTCCAATCCGGTCATGAAAGCAGCTTCGAGCAAAGCAGCATGGTAATGGTTCCTTTCCATGGCAGGCATATTCGCCGGCAAAGACTTTCGGACCTTTACGATCGTAGTTGTCATAGCGGGCACCTTGTGCCAGGAACCAACTTTCGGGACGATAGAAATGCTCGTCCACCAAATCGGCTTTCAGACGTTTCATTTCAGGCCACAGATAATCAAACTCTTTTCCTTCGGAATTCGGACCGGAGCTACCTACTATTTTAATTTCCGGGTGAGCTTTACGAATGGCTTTGATAAACGGTTCGAGACGTTCGGGATATTCTTTTCCCCATTGTTCGTTACCGATACCGATAAACTTCAGGTTAAACGGAGCAGGATGTCCCATATCGGCACGTACCTTTCCCCATTTGGTATTCACGTCTCCATTAGCAAACTCAATCAGGTCGAGTGCATCCTGAATATAGTTATCCAAATCACAAACGGCTACGTGAGCTTTCGGATCATTATTCTGATATTGGCAGGAAAGTCCGCAATTCAGAATCGGCAGAGGTGCCGCACCCATTTCTTCAGACAGCAGGAAATATTCGTAGAATCCCAATCCATAGCTTTGATAATAATCAGGGAAGAATCGGTGAGTAAAAGTATACTGCCAACGATTTTCATTTAAGGGACGGTTCTCTACCGGGCCAACTGATTTTTTCCAGTCGTAACGAGTCTCCAGGTCGGTACCTTCTACAATGCAACCACCGGGAAAGCGGAAGACTCCAGGATGAATATCCGCCAATGCTTGTGCCAAATCTTTACGAAGACCATTTTCGTGTCCCTTCCAAGTATCAACCGGGAAAAGAGAGACGTGCTCCAAATCTACTGTTCCTTTGGAAGTAAGAAAAATACGAAGTACGGATTTCGGATGAGTACTGCCGGGCTTCAATATTATCTGGTATTTTTTCCAGTCCTTAGAATCAATCGTAAGATTCCCTGCGACAAGCGCCTGACGTTCGCCCATTGATTGGGTATCTACAAGTTCGATTCTCAATGTTTCTTTCGTGCTTCCTTGCGGCAAACGCGCCCAAACGGAGAAGCGATACTCCTCCCCCTTTCTTGACACCGATACCAAAGAAACCTTCGTTATCCAATCCGGTATGCTTATGTGCATGTCCGGGTTAGAAAGCGCACGTAATGCGGATTGCGTTCAAAAGGGCCATCATTCATTAAGGATACTTTTCCGTACGTTTTCCATCCCATCAGGTGTTGTGGAAATTCAAAGGAACGATTCTTCACCAGTTCGGCATAAAGTCCGCCGTCGGCAGCATAGTTGATGTCCTCAAAAAAGAGTCCGTACATAGTAGGTTGGATTTCTGCACCCAGCTTCTTCGTCTGTATCAATTAACTTGCGCATGAAGCGCAAGGTTAGTAGACAAGGCTAATACTGCCAATAAATTTGCGTATCTTCTCATGGTTCTCAATTAAAATTATATATAGTTAAAATGCAAAGATAATCAGATTCTCTATTTTCCCGTACCCGATTTTATCATTAACAGGTGTATATCGGTCAAAAAGGATCAAATTCCATTCATTTGCACAATTTTCCATTCGTATCTGATATTTATAATACGAAACCAGATCAAAAAACATACCTATTCACCCGCTCTATTATATGAAAATAAACGGATGGAAAGCGTACATTTATATATATAATAAGGTGTATGGGAAATCATAAAATATACCGTTTATGCTGCATAACATACAAGAGTGTATTTGATACACCAAACAAAAGTGTTACTTTTACACCCAAAATAAGATAAATATCTCATTTACATTAAAAATAAAACCATGAAAAAACATTTTCTACTTGCAGGATTTGCCGCGCTGATGCTGGTTGCGTGCAATAACAAGCCGGCTTCCGAGCTGACCTTGTCCGGCCTTGATCCGGTAAAATTTCAAACAGAAGTGAACAATGCCAAAACAGCTCTTTACACCTTAAAGAACAAGGCAGGCATGGAAGTATGCATCACTAACTTCGGAGGACGTATCGTGTCTGTCATGGTACCCGACAAGAACGGTAAGATGCAAGATGTAGTTTTAGGTTTTGACAGCATTGCTGACTATATTAATGTACCCAGCGACTTCGGCGCTTCTATCGGACGCTATGCAAACCGTATCAACCAAGGACGTTTCGCATTGGACGGTGACACGATCCAACTGCCGCAAAACAATT
>SCPN01000399.1_pt1 | contig 55474 bp, 69 predicted proteins | sample 6106831 | NCBI WGS metagenome assembly SCPN01 (sample SAMN10720447, study PRJNA508395) | human gut metagenome | isolation source: Participant 1, 0 month | reverse complement strand
AAATGAATGTAAGACCGTTCGCAAACAGAGATTTTTGACCGGCTAAAATCATTTGAACATCTCCCTCGGTAAATTGAGAGATAATCTGCGTGGAGAAAGCAGCCATCACCAAGCCCACGACTAAGCAGAAACTTGTAGACCAAATGATTGAGGTTTTGATTGCTTCGCGTAGACGATCAAATTTCTTTGCCCCATAGCTGAATCCGGCAATAGGCTGAAACCCTTTCAGAAATCCAAAGACAACAAGCGTTCCCATAGAAGTAATTCGCGTGACCGCCCCCATGCCTGCAATAACCGAATCGCCATAATCGCTGGCTGCACGGTTAATCAGAGCAATAGAAAGACTTGTAAGCAACTGGAATACCAAAGTAGGTACACCGATTTTCAAGATTTCCGCCATCATTTGCCCATTTGGAGAAAATGCTTTTAAGCTGAAAGAAAATGCACTTCTTTTTCTCAGAATGTATGTGAGATAAACAAGTGTAGATACTAGCTGAGAAATCGCAGTGGCGATTGCTGCACCGGCAACCCCCATGTTGAAAGTGTAAATAAACAGAGGGTCTAATCCGATATTCAACACAGCGCCCAACAGTAACGCACACATAGTTGTCTTTGCTGCACCTTCACTGCTTACAATATTGTTCATGGTTACATTAAACACATTGAAAACACAGGACAATATATAAATTCTTGAATATGTCAGAGCATACGGCATGATAGTTTCTGTCGCGCCTAACATAGTTAAAATTGGTTTAAGGAAGATTGTAGAGAAAAGGATGATAATAGCACCAATCAGAAGGCTGCTATACAGAGCGGTACTTGCCACCTTATTGGCAGTATCCTTATCGCCTCGTCCCAGAAGTCTTGACAGGTAGGATGCAGCACCGTTGCCAAACATTAGTCCCAATCCAACTACGACTTGTCCTAACGGGAAAACGATGGAAATGGCTCCCATTTGACTTTTTCCCAGTCCGCTCACAAAATAGGCATCCACCAGATTATATAGGGCATTGATTAACATCCCAATCATAATCGGCACGCCAAGCGACATCAGAGCTTTGGGGATAGGCGCACTGCCCAAAAGCTCAAGTTTGTTGTTATGTTCACTCATTGTTAATACTCCTTTCGCACTTTGAAGATGTAAATTATAGTGGTATAAATTACAGTATACTGCTGAATGAATATACTACTATAATTTATAGTAGATGTCAAGAGGAGAGAAGCGATTTCCCTTGACAAAAAGTATAAAATCTACTACTATAATTTATAGCGACTTTGACGGTAATATTTTATGCAGAGAACATAGCGAAAGGGCGTGATCCACATGGCTACCATAGATTTAATCGTGTTGGGAATTTTGAAAAAGGATCCAATGAGTGCCTACGATATTCAAAAATTAGTAGAATATAGAAAAATATCAAAATGGGTAAAAATCAGTACCCCGTCTATTTATAAAAAAGCAATTCAGTTGGAAGAAAAAGGGCTAATCCGAGGCGAAATCGTAAAGGAAGGAAAGATGCCAGAAAAAGCAATTTACTCCCTAACGGAAGCCGGAGAAGCAGAATTTGAACGCCTCATGTTTGAGATTTCCGCAAAGCCGATTAACATTTTTCTTGACTTCAACGCTGTTATTGTAAATTTGGACTCCTTGCCGCCCGAAAAACAAAAGTCGTGCATAGCAGAGATTCAGGAAAATATTAGTGTCTTAAAATCCTATCTGGAAGATAATATACGGGAAAAAGAAAACACCCCCAGCATTCCGGAACAGGTAATGCATTGCCCTATGTCAGCAGTATGTATTGGTGGAAGCAATCCAAGCATGGATTAGTTCTTTAAATATTATCTGAAGCCAGTATTCTTACAGGGATTATAGTTGATTGAGTTATAGTGTCCATGCTTTATGAAAAATAAGAAAGGCTTCGAGATCATTACGGCCTCGAAGCCTTTCTTGCTGTCTTAAAAGGGGGAACTGTTAAACTTATATCCGCTGCCCAGTACGGTGCGGATATAACCGCCCTTCGGTGTGTCCGGCGTCAGCTTGCGACGGATCTGACCGATTACACTGGCAACTGCAGTGCCACAGTGCTCACTATCTTTGCGCCATATAGCTTCATAGATTTGATGAGCGGAAAATACCCAACCTGGATGTCGAGCCAGATATGTAAGGACTGAAAATTCATGGTAAGTCAAAGCGATGAGAGTACTGTTGCAATATACGGTTTGCTCCTTTAGCCGAATTTCAAGACCAGGGAAGGAAAGTGCAGACTGAGGGAGGGATGGTGCAAGGTGGATAAACTCTGGCTCATCCGCAATAAGCTCCATAATTTTGTTGAGTATATGTTCTTCGTGGTCAGTAACGGACAGAATCAGAAGTTTGCCCATTTTGCTCACATCCTTTCTCATATGTTATTTTTGCGATATTTCACTCCGAAGTCCTCAGCCGTTCCACCACAGTTCCCTTATTAAAGAAGTGGAGAACGATCAGCGGAATAACCGCAGCCAGCAGCAGATAAAGCACACCAATGACCAGAACAGGAACCAATGTAATGTTCAGAGTAAAGAACCACATGGAGGGGCCATTCAATGCGCTCTTTAGCACTGTGACTGCCAAGATCGCTGCGACTGCTCCGCCGATAATGTCCGCACCTATGGCATAATAGATGCCCTCATAGACCATCAGGCGGCGAAGCTGCTTGCCGGTCATACCAATGCTCTGCATGGTAGCAAACTCGTGGCGGCGGGTAATGATATTGGTAATAATCATGTTGGTAAAGTTGATCAGTCCCGCAAAGGCCATGATGCAGCCAATCAGACCGCCGATAACCAGAATCATACTGCGGACCGAATCAAGCTGCTCTTTCAACAACTTGGTGGAAGTATAGGCAACCGAAGTATTTTCGCTCACATAGCTGCTCAAGAATTCTTCCATCTGCGGCTGCAAGGATTCCTCCACATTGAATCCATAAGTCAGCAGCGTGGGAGCGTCATAGATTTCCTTAAATACAGTGTCCGGCAGATATACAAAAGGAGCATCAGCGCCGATATGGCGCACCTGGGCGGTGGTGCCTGTGGGCGTTTCGGTTTCTGTTCCCACGAGAATCGCTTTTGCAAGGATGGTGCTGGTTTTGACCAGTTCCCCATCCTTGTAGAAGGAAATGCTCTCTCCAACCTGTAACTGATCGGTCAGCGGAGTGTTCCTTTTGGTTCCTCTGTCAGTTTGTCGATGGGGCAGCCAATAATGACATATTCTCCGGTAGCCATTTTCTGCGTTAGGGTTTCAGTATCTTTTTCTCGCCTTCAAAAATACGCATATCAGCCCAGAAATTTTCGGAGGCTCCCATCACATTACCAAAATAGCGCCTTTCGGTATCAGAACTTGTGTACAGGCTATATCCCTGATAGCTTTGATTTACGACGCCTTCTTCCTCATGGAACAGCTCTATGCCGCTTAAATCTTCAAACCCATAGTCAACCAACACATTTCTATCGTCTTTTGTATTTCGATAGAGATAGCGTTCATCCTCAACTCCGGGCTGTCCGGCAATCAGATCCACTGCCTGCTGTGAGAGCGTATCTTCATGGTGCTGAACGCTTTCCATTACATTAAATGCGGCGGAGTTATAGACATTAAAATCTGTTCTGGTGACACGGTTTACCCACTTTTCTTCATCAAGGCTTTGCGTCACAATGATGATAGAGTTAAACAGGACGATGCACAGAAGCAGGGAAATAATGATAAACGCTGAACGCCGACGGTTGCGCCCCAGATTGGATAAGGCCATACGGGACAGCTTTACTCCATTGGTTCGCTTTGCGGTTCTCTTTATAGGCGTTCTGCTCTGTGTAACGAATTGCCTCCAAAGGAGAAATCTTTGCCGCCTTTTTTGCAGGCTTCCGGGTGCTGATAAACACGGTCAGGATTGTAAAGAGGGCGGCAATAACAAAGATCAGAGGCGAGGTCGATACGGATGTACCCACCATAGAGTATTCAAGGTTAATGATCTCTGTCACGATAGGAAGCAGTACCCAACCGGCAAAGAAACCGGCAATCAGACCGATGGGCAGCCCGATCAGCGTGAGCCAGACCGCCTGACGGTTCACAATGCCCTTGATCTGCCGTGTGGAAGTTCCAATCGTCCGCAGCAGACCGTATTGCCGAACATCCTGCATCACAGAAATATCAAAGATATTGTAGATCAGCAGGTATCCGCACACGACAAACATCAGGATAAATACAACGGCGAACACGATAGACTCTGATGAGGTCAATCCCTGGGACATTTGGTTTTCAGAGGCGAGAATGAAATTGTCTGCGCCCATATCCTCTGGATTGCCGCCAATGGAGTAAACGAACTCATTCAACTGCTGCTGAACATTTGCTTTATTCTTCAGCACGACATCAGAAAAAGTAACGCCGGACATTTCATGATCTACCGCATAAGTGTTCTGAACCACATCGGGGTTTTCTTTTATAAACTGCTCTGAAACAGTCGCAACGCTCACAGAGTCGTTGCTTGCTTCCCACCAGCCGGAAAGCACCATATCATAATGATAAGTTTTTCCCCCGCAGTTCAAATTCCAGCGGAACCTCTGCGCCGATCTCAGGTTCTACACCCAGCGCCTTCAGCGCCAGATCCGTGGTGGCGATCTCATTCGCTTTCTCCGGTGCCGCTCCGTGAGTAGGCACACAGAAGGTCAGCTCCTGCTGCACACTGTCCGCGTAATTGATCTCAATGGAATGGCTGGAAGTATTGCTTGCATAGCCAATGATACGCCGGTGGCCTGCCTGCTCCACAAAATCGCTGTTTACAAGCTGCTCGTACTGTTCCTCCGTCATATATCTAAAGTGCCATCCGCCTTGCTGCCTTTCTGCATTTGTAGAGAGAGCTGGATGGAGGACGCCATATTGAACGCCAGGGAAGTGATAGAGGTAAATAGGAAAGCAGTAAGGATAATTGCCAACAGTGCAGCCAGATTGCGGACCTTATTCTTCTTAAAATAGCGTTTGGATAGCTTGGTAATCACTTTGGAATTATTGTTGCCAAATAAAATATCATTCATGTTGGTCACCTCCTATGTCCTTACTCATTTACCCGAAGCCGCTCTACGACACTCCGATTGTTAAAGAGCCGGAGCGCGATAACGGGAACGATAAACGCCAGTGCCAGAAAGAGAACCAGCATAATCAGCGCAGGCAGCAAGGTCATCTGGAATGTCATCATGATACTACTTGGGCTGATGTCTACAAAAGCCCTTACCAATGTCATGCCAAGCACACCAGCAGCCAGCGTACCGACAATCCCGGCCAGCAGCACATAGGAGAAACTTTCAGAAATCATCATCTTTCGGAGCTGCTGGTTCGTCATACCGATACTCTGCATGGTGGCAAACTCGTGCCGGCGGGTAATGATGTTTGTCATAACCAGATTGATGAAGTTGATTAGTCCCACCAGGGCAAACACAGCGCCGATCACTCCGCCGATCAGAAGAACGACATTTTTAACACCAGAAACAGTTGCTTTCATCGTCAGGATAGAGGTATAGGCAACATCTGTATCCTGCGCCAGATAGCTTTCCATCTCCTGCTGGTACTGTTCCTCTACATCAAAAAGGAAACCATACAAGGTAGGCGTTTCATAAATCTCCTTAAATTTGTTTTCAGCCATAAAAATTTTAGGACCTTCTATTATTTGTGCGATATTTGAACCGCCTCCAGTCATAGTCGTTTCGCTATGAGTAGCTGCGACTTTTGCGATAATGGTAAACTCCTCGGTTGGAGTTCCATTTTCATAAAACTGAATGGTATCTCCAACTGATAATCCAAAATAAAAAGCGGACTCCGCCCCATCAAAGTTACCATGATCGTCATATTCGCCCATTAAAATTACATTGTTTCCATTCCAAAGTTTGTCTTTTAAGACAGATAAATCAGTTTCACCTTCTATAATGTCCAGCCGATCGAAGAAGTTTTCCGAAAAACCAAATACATTTCCGAGAGGGTGGTTATCCGCAGTCAACCCAACAGTATGCCCACCATTTTCTGTTTGGTAAACACCTAAATTGAGGTGTTCCGGCAACATTCGCTGCTCCTTATTTGTGTTATCAACCACATAGGGAGTTCCCCAGTCACAAGAGATATGGTCATCTTCAAAAGTGTTCCGGTACAGGTAGACTTCGTTTGTGACTCCGGGCTGTTCCTTGATTTCCTCCACTGCCTTCTCTGGAACAGCGCTATCATGCCCAAAGTTATCTCCCCATGCAGCTTGAATGCCTGGACTATATACTATAAAATCACTTCGGGTCTGGTTTTCGATATAGGCATCTTCGTCAAAACTGCCACTCACTATGAACACCGAATTCAGAAGGACAATGCTCAAAGTCAGAGAAATCACAATAAAGACTGTCCGGCGCTTATTGCGCTGAAGATTTGCCTTCGCCATGCGGGGAATAACTGCTCCGGAAGCTGTCTTTTTTCGCTTTATGGAAACAGCGTCCTGCTCTACATATCGGATAGCCTCGATAGGGGACACACGGGAAGCTTTCTTTACCGCCTTTCTGGTACTGATATAAACCGTGAGTCCTGAGAACAGAATCGCACCTGCGATAATGCCCAAATAGGGGAGTGTGCCGACCTCAATGTTTCCGCCGCTGTAATCAACAGCAAATATCTGGAGTGCAACGGGCAGAATACTGCGGCCAATCAATGTGCCAAAAAGCAGACCGAATGGCGTACCAATCAGGAACAGGTACAGCGCCTGCCGGTTGACTAAACGCCTGATTTGTCTGGAAGTTGTTCCCACAGTCCTCAGCAAGCCGTACTGGCGAATATCATTTGTTACAGCAATCTCAAACACATTGTAAATCAGCAGATACCCACAGAACATGAATAGGATACCGAAAACACCGGCTACCAGCCACATCATAAGACCGCTTTCATTAGAGACAATGGGATTAGGGGCAACGCGAACCGCATTGGCTGCATTGACATCATCCGGATTACCGCCGATATTGCGGACAAGCTCTGAAATGCGGTCCTTTACCATATAATTATCCCGCATTACTACATCGGCGGTATAAATGCCGCAGCCAACACGCCCCTGGGCAATATCGTTCATCATTTCTGCGTTTTCTTCCAGAAAGGCTTTGGAAACAATGACCGATTCCGATTTTTCATTTGGTGTGTCGTAAATACCGGATACGACCATATCAAAATGATAAACCTGATCACTTTGACGAACCTTCAATTCCACAGGAATTTCTGCCCCGATTTTTTCTTCGATGTTCAGATCCTTCAGTATATTGGCAGAAACCAAAACCTCATTTGCTTTTTGAGGGGCAGAGCCTGTACGCGGCGTCAGCATCCGAATCTCCAACTGGGTCTGATCGGCATAATCGACTTCTGCAACACGCCGGTTTGTGTTGGTCATAATTTCGACCGGTATCCAGCAGCCTACCTTTTCAAACATGGCATTTCGTTTTAACTGCTGGAACTGTTCCTCGGAAAGCCCTTGCACCAGCGCATCAGCAGATGATCCCATCAGTTTTGCCATGCTGTATTCCAGCGTCCCATTGGCGCCCATGCCAATAGTCAGGACTGCCGTAAAGAGAAAGGTTGTCAAGGCAATCGCAATGACCGCAATCACATTCCGCATTTTGTTGCTTCGGAAACTGCGGTTTGCCAGTTTTTTGATGACAGCCTTGTTGTTATTGCCGAATAGAATGTCATTCATAGTCCTGCCCCCTTTACTGCACGATTTTGCCATCCTCGATTCGAATAATGCGGTCGGCAAGCTGGGCGATCTCATTATTATGGGTAATCATCACGAGGGTCTGGTGGAATTTCGTGCTGGTAACTTTTAGCAGGCTCAGCACATCGCTGCTGGTCATACTATCCAGATTTCCGGTAGGCTCGTCCGCCAGAACGATAGCAGGCTTTGATACCAGAGCGCGGGCAATCGCTACACGCTGCTGCTGACCGCCGGACAGATTGTTGGGCATATTGTTCAGCTTATCCTCCAGCCCCAGCATCCGCACCACTTCTTTCATAAACTTCTTGTCTACTTTGTTTCCATCCAACTCTACGGGAAGCACAATGTTTTCAAAGACATTCAGCACTGGAACAAGATTGTAGTTCTGAAAGATGAAGCCGATCTTTCGTCTGCGGAAGATAGTAAGCTGCTCGTCTTTCAATGTAGAGAGGTCGCGCCCATCTACAATGACCTTGCCGGAGGTAGGCACATCCAGCCCGCCAATCATGTTCAGCAGAGTGGATTTGCCGCTGCCGGAGGTTCCAACAATCGCTACAAATTCCCCCTGTTCAACAGAGAGGTTCACACCATCCAAGGCTCTGGTAATGTTCGGCTCTGTGCCATAATATTTTTTCAGTTCAGTCGTTTGCAAAATGCTCATAAAGAACACCATCCTTTCTTTATAAACCCATTGTAACGACCAAACCTCACAGAAATGTCACGAGCCACAAAAAATTTCCGCTAATTCACTCTAAATGTCACGAACTCCAGATATTTGAAAAACCGGAGAAAAACCCCGGTTTTCCATGTTCCACAGTCGCATACAACGGCGTAGGAAGTATTCACTTGATATGGCTGTGCCTGTTATTCATTTACCCGAAGCCGCTCTACAACACTTCGATTGTTAAGGAGCCGGAGTGCGACAACCGGAACGATAAATGCCAATGCCAAAAAAAGAATCAGCATAATCAGCGCAGGCAGCAAGGTTATCTGGAATGTCATCATCATACTGGTAGGACCATTTTCTACAAATGCTCTTAGCAATGTCATGCCAAGTGTCGCCGCAACTAGTGTGCCGACAATCCCAGCCAGCAGCACATAAGAGAAGCTTTCCGAAATCATCATTTTTCGGAGCTGCCGGTTCGTCATACCAATGCTTTGCATGGTGGCAAACTCATGACGGCGGGTAACGATATTGGTCATAACCAGATTGATGAAGTTGATCAGGCCCACCAAAGCAAATACAGCACCTATCATTCCGCCAACCAGCAGGACAACATTCTTAATGCCTAAAACATTAGCTTTCAGCGTTGAAATAGAGTTATAGGAAACATCGGTGTCCCGCATCAGATAGTTCTCCATATCCTGCTGATACTGTTCCTCTACATCAAAGAGGAAACCATACAAGGTAGGAGGTTTCATAAATTTCTTTGAACTTATTTTCTGACATATAGATCTTTGGTCCACCAACATCTGTTGCAATATTATCGCCACCGCCAGTCAAGGTCATTTCATTGCTCGTAACAGCAGCCTTTGCAATCACTGTAAACTTCTCAGTAGGGACTCCATTTTCATAAAATTGAATGGTATCTCCAACCGACAGTCCAAAATAATAGACATTATCCGCACCACCGCTTAAGTTTCCCTTATCGTTATAGTGGCTTACTAAAATTACATTGTTGCCATTCCAGAGTTTTTCTTTCAGGACAGACACATCGCGTTCGCCCTCAATAATGTCCATCTTGTTCAGGAGATTTTCAGAGAAGCCATACACATTTCCAAGCGGAAGGTTATCCGCAGTCAACGCAGCATAATCCTCCTCCATACCTCAATCCAGCCGAGATTTAATGAATCAGGAAGTACATAGGCATATTTATCCCTATTATCAATCGAGAAAGAAGGCCCCAATCACAGGCAATATGATCATCCCTCAAAAGTGTTACGGTATAGGCGGACTTCGTTCATTACACCTGGCTGCTGTTCAATTTCCTCTACCGATTTTTCTGAAACAGTACAGCTGTGTCCAAATTCATCTCCCCATGCGGCTTGAATGTCCGGGTTGTAAACCGCAAAGTCACTTTTGGTATGGGTTTTGATATAAACATCTTCATCAAAGCTGCCGCTGAAGATAAATACCGAGTTCAGAAGGACGATGCTCAAAGTCAGGGAAATCACAATAAAGACTGTCCGACGCTTATTGCGTTGCAGGTTGGCTTTCGCCATGCGAGGAATAACTGCTCCGGTATTTGTCTTTTTTCGCTTTATGGAAATAGTGTCTTGCTCTACATAGCGGATAGCCTCGATAGGTGACACACGGGAGGCTTTCTTCACCGACTTTCTGGTACTGATATAAACCGTAAGTCCTGAGAATAGGATCGCACCTACGATAATACCCAAATATGGAAGTGTGCTGACCTCAATGTTTTTACCACTATAATCGGCAGCAAACATCTGGAGTGCCGCAGGCAGAATACTGCGTCCGAGCAGGATGCCAAAAAGCAGGCCAAATGGTGTTCCAATCAGGAACAGGTACAGCGCCTGCCGGTTGACCAAACGCTTGATCTGCTGGGAAGTAGTCCCCACCGTCCGTAGCAGGCCATACTGCCGAATATCGTTGGTAACTGCAATCTCGAATACATTGTAGATCAGCAGATACCCACAGAACATGAATAGGACGCCAAATACACCTGCTACCAGCCACATGATAGAGCCGCCGCTGTTGTTGGAGAGGATAGTGTTGGGGGCTATACGGATATAATTCTCAGCACTTCTATCGTCTGGATTGCCACCAATGCTACGGACAAACTCCGAGATGCGCTCCTTTACCATGGAGCTATCCCGCATAATCACATCAGCATCATAAATGCCACATCCCTCACGCCCTTGGGCAATTTCGCTCATCATCTCCGGATTTTCTTCCATGAAGGCTTTGGAAACAATGACTGATTCCGATTTTTCATTTGGTGTATCGTAAATACCTGATACGACCATATCAAAATGATACATCTGGCCGCTTTGACGATTCTTAAATTCGATAGGAATTTCTGCCCCGATTTTTTCTTCGATGTTCAGATCCTTCAGTATATTGGCAGAAACCAAAACCTCATTTGCTTTTTGGGGCGCAGAACCTGTGCGCGGTGTCTGCATCCGAAGCTCCAACTGAGACTGATCGGCGTAATCAATTTCCGCAAATATTCGGTTGGTGTTGGTCATGATCTCAATAGGTACCCAACAGCCCACCTTTTCAAACATGGAGTTTTCTTTTAACTGCTGGAATTGTTCTTCGGAAAGACCCTGTACCAGCGCATCCGCACCAGTGCCGATCATCTTTGCCATGTTGTATTCCAGCGTTCCCTTGGCTCCCATACCAATGGTCAGGACTGCCGTAAAGAGAAAGGTTGTCAGGGCAATCGCAATGACCGCAATTACATTCCGCATTTTGTTGCTGCGGAAGCTGCGGTTCGCCAGCTTTTTGATGACAGCCTTGTTGTTATTGCCAAATAGAATGTCATTCATAGTCGCGTCCCCTTTACTGCACGATCTTACCATCCTCGATCCGAATGATACGGTCAGCAAGCTGGGCGATCTCACTGTTATGGGTAATCATTACGAGAGTCTGGTGGAATTTCTGGCTGGTGGTTTTCAGAAGCCCCAGCACATCGGCGCTGGTCTTGCTGTCCAGATTGCCGGTGGGTTCATCAGCCAAAACAATAGCGGGCTTTGACACCAAGGCGCGGGCAATGGCTACGCGCTGCTGCTGGCCGCCGGAGAGGTTATTGGGCATATTGTTCAGCTTATCCTCAAGCCCCAGCATCTGAACAACTTCTTTCATAAACTTCTTGTCTACCTTGTTTCCGTCCAGTTCCACAGGCAGCACAATGTTTTCAAAGACATTCAGCACCGGCACCAGATTGTAGTTCTGGAAGATAAAGCCGATCTTTCTTCTGCGGAAAACGGTCAGTTCCTCGTCTTTGAGTTTGGACAGCTCCTTGCCATCCACGACCACCTGGCCGGAGGTGGGCACATCCAACCCGCCGATCATGTTCAGCAGCGTGGATTTACCGCTGCCGGAGGTTCCCACGATGGCTACAAATTCGCCCTTTTCTATGGAGAGGGTCACACCGTCCAAGGCTCTGGTAATGTTCGGCTCTGCGCCATAATATTTTTTCAGTTCAGTCGTTTGCAAAATGCTCATAAAGAACACCATCCTTTCTTTTTGATAAACCCATTGTAACGACCAAACCTCACAGAAATGTCACGAGCCACAAAAATTTCCGCTAAATTCAAATGTCACAAGTCTGTGACATTTCAATTTTGGGGCGTGTCGGCGCTACTTTCGAGCAGGAAAACAGAAAATGTCGATCCTTTCCCAACCTCAGATGCTACCCTGATATAACCGCCCTGCAAGGTCACGATCTCGCGCCAGATACAGGCCAATCCCAATACCGTCCACATCATGCACCGCATCTTCCCGGTAAAACCGTTTGAAAATTGTCCCCTGGTGCTGTTCTGAGATGCCAATGCCTGTATCTGCAATGTCGATTTTCACATACATTTCCCAGCCTTCCACCGACACACGAATCTGCCCGCCTGCCGGGGTGTACTTCACTGCGTTATCCAGAATGTTGAACAGGGCTTCGCTTGTCCATTTTCTATCGTGGCGCGCATCCAAATGCTCCGGGCATTCCACCTGCACATCTATTTGTTTCTTTTCGGCATTGAGCAAAATCCCGCCCAGGGCAGCGGCAAGGTATCATAAACCGGCTGCTGTTTTGCTCCAGCGAAATGACTCCCGTTTCCAGGCGGGAGGTTTTAATCATGGCTTGCATGAGGAAGTCCAGCTTATCAAGTTGGCTGGCCTGGGCTGTCAGAAATTCCTTTGCTTCTGCGGGGACCTCGTTTTCAAGCAGCGTGTTGTTGATCATCTTCAAGTTGGCAATCGGGTCTTGACCTGATGGGAAATGTCGGAGATCAGTTCTTGCAGGTCAGCCCGTTCTTGTGCAATGCTGTTCTTATTTTCCTGCATGACCTCGTACAACCGCCCCAGCCGGTAGTTGATTTTATAGAACAGGCTTCCGTCTGCTTCGGCTGCATATTCCCGGAGAGCATATCATCCATCTGACCACAAAAGGCATCGGAGAACCGGACCAGCTTCCGGCGGATCAGGGCCACAAAGAAGATAACGCAGAGCAGTACAAAGAGACTGAACAGGAACACACACCGGACAGCGGTTATATTCTGAGTCAGCAGATAAACAGCGGTGCAGACTGCACCAACCGCCAGCAGCAGAAGCGTTCCCAAAGGACGCAGGCTTTGTTGATGGAGAGTTTTCTCATATTCATTTCGGTGCCCTCCAATCCACATATAGCCCATACCGTACACCGTCTTGATGTACTGGCGGCCCTCCGTTTCAATTTTGTTCCGCACCCGGCTGATGGCCGCAGTCAGGGCGTGTTCATCCACAAAGTTCCCATCGGCATCCCACAGCTTTTCAAGCAGTACCTGCCTGGTCAAAACATTCTGCGGGTTTTGGTCAGGATTTTCAACAGCCGGTATTCTAACGGAGTGAACACCAACGGCTTGCTGGACAAGGAAGCAGTCATCTCCGAGAAATTGATGGACAGTGCGCCATCCTCATAGCAATCACCGCCAGACTGTTTCGCCAGCCGCCCCAACACTACGGACAGCTTTTTGAAAGACACTCATAGGGAAAGGTTTTGTCACATAATCTTCTGCACCCAGCTCATACCCTTTGAGCATATCGCTTTCCATATCATTTGCGGTCAGAAAGATCACCGCTGTATCCGGCCGGCGCTCCTTTACCTCACGGCAGAAATCAAAACCGTTCCCATCCGGCAAATTTACATCCAGCACAATTAAGTCATAGTCCTGCTTGGTCAGAAAGTTGCTGGCTGCTGATTTTGTCAATGCAGAGTCCACGGCATAGCCCGCATTCAAGTTATAGCATAAAGTATTATTCAAAAGTCGATCATCCTCGACTACTAAAATTCGCATGGTATCACACTCCTTCATTTTCAGTGTATCACCAAATGTCACAGAAACCTCACGAGAGGATTATTTTTGTATTTTTGAAACGGCGGTCTGCCGGTTTCTCCGCATCCTTGGGAATCAGCCAAATGGTAGCCATCTTCACAGCACCGGGGATACGCCCACCGGTACACAAATAATTGGTCTGCCTTGGGTAACACCCCATTTTTCCTACTTGTTTTTTCATAGAATATAAATTATGTGGATTTCTGTGATTCCTCAATTATAATTTCTTCGCTCAATCAACGCAAGGAAGTAATACTTGTAGCCTTGTTTTATATAAAACGAAGCGCCGGACAGAGCCAAGCGGCATATGTCCGGCGTTTCCTATATCACGGATTCAAATTTATATCCACTGCCCGGTACGGTGCGGATATAGCCACCCTTTGGTGTATCTGGCGTCAACTTGCGCCGGATTTGACCGATGACGCTGGCAACAGCGGACCGCAGTGTTCACCGTCTCTATCCCATACGGCCTCATAAATCTGGCTGGCTGAGAATACCAGCCGGGATGACGAGCCAGATATGTAAGGACAGCAAACTCATGGTGAGTCAAAGTGACAAGTTGATCTCTGCAGGATACTGTCTGCTCCTTCAGCCGGATTTCCAGATTTTTAAAAGAAAGAATGTTGCAAGGGAGAGGAGGCGCAATATGGTTAAGCTTCGGCTCGTTTGCGATAGTTTCCATAATTTTATTGAGTATATGTTCTTCGTGGTCAGTGACGGATAATATTAAAATTTTGCCCATATTGTTCGCCTCCTTTGCTTGGGGTAAATGCGGAAAACTGTTGTGCCAGTGGCCGCCAACTGTACCAGAATCAGCACAGCAAATAGACAAAAGCTCCTTTATCCACCTGCTTTCACTGATAAGGTCATTCTAAAACCTAAATGTCCACAAAATATTAGAAAGTTCGGACAGTTCAAAAATAGTGTTCTACTCAACCGTTTCAATCGAATCCACAATACTCATTTTTGAAATTTTCCGCAGCGGAATTGCTGTCGCCATCAAGCGCTCCCTTACGCCAAGAGGGTTGCTTCAAGAATGGGTATGACAGGAATTGCAACAAGCTGGAGGGTATCGCTCGTAGCCGCCTCAATGAAGATTGTACAAACATATCCCAGCACGCTTCCAATCACAGAGGCAATAATCCCGTAATATGCACTTTCCCAAAGAAAAGTTTTATAGAGGCTATCCATTGAAAAAGAATGAGTGCAAAAATGGTTTCGACAAAATACATCGGTGCGAGTATAAGTACAACCAACGAAAGCGGAAGTAATACCGCTTATACCATTTGCTTGGTTGATGTCAAGTCAACCTTACACGCTTGAAGAATGTGTTTGAACTAGTATTAAGGCCCACTCTGATCTTGAGGTTCGGTTGAGCGTGTTCGTACTCGTATTTTAGAGCCGTAGCGCAGATCACAGTAGATCATATAATATCTTTTTCAATCAGCCAGCCTAAACCCAGCCACAGAACCGTCCTCAAAGAAACTTGCCGTAAAGGTTAGTTTTCCTTTTTCATAATTTGCAATTTGAATAACTCGTACAAATTCGATCCCGTCATCGGTCTTGTCAGCTACATACGATACATTGCCATAGCTTTCAAAAGTACCATAGGTTTCAATTATTTCACCGCTTGCTTCAAAGGTCGATGCGTCTACTGCTGGATTGTTATAGATTTCAGCAACGCCGTCATAGTCAAAAGCATTTAGCGTATCAATCATTGTCTGTGCTTTTGGGGTTAGTACATCTGTATCAGCCCATGCTGGAAGATTGTTGTTTTCACAAGCGGTTAATGTTGAGATTGCAATAAAGCAGCAACCTAAAAGACTAATTATTTTTTTCATTGGAGTGGATACCTCTAACACCTTTTAATGTAAAAAGTAATAAAATTGCAGAGAAAAGGAAAAGCCCGATTTCAAATATAAACGGCGAAACGCTATAATCAAGCAGTACAAGAGGAAAATCGTACATGGAATGAAGGCAAATTGCCAGTATCAAATAGCGATAAGTCTTTTTCTGGTAACTACAAAAAACAATATAGGAAAATGCAATTTGAGCAAGCAATGTGGAAATCCGTTCTATACCTGCCAAAGCAACATCTGATCCCATATTGATAAGGGTGTAAGGCGAACATACGAGCAATATTACACTATTAACCCCAACAGATAGTGCCTCAATGCCTCCGTGCCCTAAACCGAAATATAATGGCGTATTTTGTGCTGACTGACCTTTTACGAAAAAGCGAAATGCGATATATCGTCCTATTTCTTCTGCAATCGCCGCCGTGACCGCTAAAATTGCGATATGGGCAACTCGGTTTGTCGTTATCAAAATCCTATATGAATCAATACTTTGTAATAAGGCGAGAAAGGGTTGGCGGAAAAGTATTTGTGCAACTAAATATGTGCATACACCCACAAGAAACACTTTCAGTTCTGTCTTTGCATTTTTTGATCTGGTTAAAATGATTAGAAATATAGCTATCGGAAATACGACACATACAGTGACATTAAATAGCCCACTCAACAAACCTACCATATTATACTCCTTGGTTAAAAGCCTTGATATAAATGCTTTCCCTCGTTGTTAATCCATATCGCCATTACTAAAATGAATAAAAGATTAGCTGCACAGGCAATCCAGCTCCCCATAAACAATGCGTTTGGGAAAAATCTCAACAACAGATATGCCGTTCCGCAGGTAACTACAACTCCAATCAAGGCTGTCAATATCGCTGGTAGACTTTGCTTGATAATATGGGTGACATTCTCCCATTCAAAATTGGGGAAAACGAGATTTAAGATGTAGCCTATCATTCCGATCAGCACCGAACATAGCAAAGGAAAAGCATACCCCAGCATAACTTTAGGGAAAGGCCATTGCAAATATAATGCCATAATGGTATTCAAAACAAAAATGGTCGGTACAGATATTGAGAGATGATGCAGCAGCTTTACTCGAAAGAGGCACTTTGCCGCAATGGGTAAGGATTTCAGAATTTCAATCTGTTTCCCCTCGATAGAAATACTGACATAGGTTGTGCAGGATATTGTTGTCAAGATAGAAAAAGCATATATGAACAGCACATCATAATCAGCAAAAGGCACCTGAAAATATTCGGCCAACTGATAAATGTATGGTGTGATCTTATCCGACATTAAAACCACCAGCAGAACAAAGACCGCAGCAAAAAGCAATCCGCAGGCAGTATTGGTTAGATATACTGGAAGCGAAAAATAACGTGTGCGCTCTCTTTCTAAAAGAGCAGATACCGGGCTGTGCTGTTCCGTGGTTTGTTTGTTCCAATCGACGGGCTGACTTTTTGAGCCTTGTATCGCATCATTGCTATACCAGTTACGAAATATTTTGATTAGACCATAGAGCAGAATAACGCCTATAAGGAATACCCCGCCGAAGTATAAGCCTATCAACAGATAGTCCCCGTTAAGCAATCGGTGAATATACTGGTCTGCATAAAGTGTAAAAGTCGAGGTAGAAATAACATCCCCAAAATTTCCGGCAGCTATATCAGGGAATTTGCAGAACATAAAGATCATAAATGCAAACAAAACCAGAATAGCCGCCGCTGCCTTTAGTCGGGCGATACGAGCAGAGGAACTTTTCAAGATGCGGTAAATCTGTGTTCCGATCATTGTTCCCAAAAGACCGGGAATGACAGGAAAGATGATTGTTATTCCAAGCACAATTAGATAAAACGGAAATCCCATATCTGCGGTCAGGCCAAACAGCACCACATCATAGGAAGCAGCAGCGCAGTAAGGCTGGCGACTTCTACCATAAACAGGACAGTCAATTTGGTATCAATGTACGCAGCGAATTGGGAGCAAGCATACTGTCAATATTAGTATCAAGCAAGGAGCAGGCCACTTCCCAAAAAACACTAATCGCAATAGTTAAGGCTCACGCAGATCAGAACCATAGGAATAACAAGTTCCGTCACTACTTCCTCCAACGACCACGCAATAGAATAAATGATTTTCAAGGAGTAAATCAGGTATGCAAGCAATCCCATTAGGATCGCTGCTATAAGCATATACAAAGTGATCGTTTTTGTGCGGTTCTTTGTATCTGCATATCGAAGCTGATTGGCATGAGATAGCTGCAAAATATTATTCCTTAGTAGGGGTAACAGAAATTTCATCGCCATTCATCTCCATAAATACTTCTTCTAAACCCTTTGTTCCAACGATTTCTGTCGTTCTGCCGGAATACAGTAATTGTCCATGCTTAATAACGGACACTTTATTGCACACCTTTTCTACCACATCAAGAATATGGCTTGAAAACAGAACAGAATTTCCACTTGCACAGAGTTCTTTCATCTGCTCTTTCAGGATCACAAATGCCTCCGGGTCTAATCCAACGAAAGGTTCATCCAATATCAGCAGTTTAGGCGTGTGCGAAAAGGCGGCAATCAGCGCAAGTTTCTGTTTCATGCCGTGGGAGTAAGAGGAAATCAAGTTATTCAAATGCGGCCCCACCTGAAAAGCCGAGGCCAATTTCTCGAAGTTTTGTTTCCGCATCTTGGACGGTACTTCGTAAATGTCACAGATAAAATTGAGATACTGCAATCCAGTCATATACTCGTCAAGCTGGGGATTATCTGGCACATACGCCATCTTCCGCTTACAAGCCATCGGTTTTTTGAGGACAGAAGTTCCATCCAAAAGGATTTCTCCCTCGTCAATGCCGATGATACCTAAACAGGCTTTCAATGTTGTGGTTTTGCCAGCTCCATTCTTTCCGATGAAGCCCATTATGTCGCCATCTTCCACGACAAAACTAAGGTTGCTTACAGCCTTTTTCGCACCGTAGCTTTTGGATAAGTTCTTGATTTGTAACATAGCATTCCTTGCCTTTATTTAGAAAAAATTCAAAATGACATTCAAAAAAAATAACCGTTCCGCCATCAAAGTTCTTGTTGGGGCAATTCACTTCATCCCCAAATAGATCATGATGCCCGTTGCTACGAATGCAACAACAGCCATGATATAGTACATATACGGCTTTGCATTCTCTTTCTGGCTGACGGTAAAGCCAGAAATGAGGTTCAGCAGGACACAAGCCACAGGGACGCCGAACACTACAACATTGCGGGGCCAGAAAGAATTTGCAACTCCGGCAGAATCAAAGTGGACGGGGATAGACGCCGGCAGGCGGTTATAGAAAGCGAGAAAGACTACCAGCGTCAATGCACACAAAATGGTGCTGATAACAATATGCTTTGTTGCGGACTTCATAAGTATTACCTCCTTTAATTGCTTCGTTTCCTCTTAAAATAGAGGACAAGCGAATAGACCAGTGGGACAACGCCAACCAGAAAAATGATTAACGGAACGGTTACAAAAACAAGATTGTGTAGTGGATGAAGAATGCTGACAATACCGGCTAATATCCATGTGTAGCTACCCAGCCGATGCGTCTTGTACCAGCCTTCTTCATCATTGAATAACCATGGAAACTTTAGCCCGATATAGGGATTGATGTGGTTTTTTGGAAAATAATTGCCGCTGACAATAAACAAAATGCCAATAAAGACATACCAATAAGTATCTTGCATAGTCTTAGCGGGAAACAGTACGGAATATACCTGCGGGATCAAATATACAACTCCCGCAATCGGCATAATCCATTTGCCCAAAGACACTAACGCCTTGGCTCCGTTTGTCGAAGCAATTTTGATACTAAGCGCAAGGTTCAGAACAATATTCAGCAAAACGGCAATCACATAGAGCAGAATATAGTTTTCGTTACTGGCACCGCCCATGTGGGATAGAGCGAATGCTACGATGGACAAAATAATGCAAATTGTACTTGTCAGAAACAAGGTTCGTTTATTTTTGGGGTTCATCTTTATCCTCCTGAAATTGCATAAGCCACATAACAACACTTTCAAATACCGATGTATTGATTTCATAATAGATGTATTTCTGATAACGTTTCAAAATCAAATCCAGCCTTTTAGAGTAGAAAGGTGGTATGAAATAGTGGCATTAGTTAAGTCAAATTCTGCGGCAATTTCACCGGCTGACATCTCCGTTTTTGTTTTAGTTTCAGTAGTATCTCCCGTCGGACAGGATCACTTAATGCTTTGAAAATATTAGGTAAACTCACAGTGCTTTCACCTTTGTCCCTGTTATTTTGAAAAATCTCTAAATGATATTTTCATTGTAGCACAATGAGAAAGAAAGTCAACACTCATTTTGAAAATTCTCTAAATGGCTTTCATAGTATTAGGGCTTTTTTAGAATATAGCAGCGCCGCAAACGATGTGCTGAATACGAGAGCTGGAAAGCCCCTGTTGTCTACGCATTTAAGGGGCAAAAAGTCCACGGAAATCAAAGGTTTTCGGCGGCGGTCAATGGGGTGGCAGAATGATTTATCAAATACTTGCCGGAACGGGCTTTGAAATGCGTAGAATAAACCCATAGGAAAGCGCCGGGCGCAGGGCCAGCAGGCCGCCGCGTCCGACGTTTTCTTATGGGCTGTTCAGGATAGCCCAGATTAGTCTACTCTGGTGTCATGGTTATGTATTGCCATAATCAAATAAATATGAATTATATAGAGAAAAACGCACCGAATACAGAGCCGATAGGCATACTGTATCCGGTGCGTTGTAAATTTTTTAACCTTTCAGATAGTAATGAACATAGACATTATAATCTCGATGCCGGGTAATCAGCCGCAGCCAGATATAAAAGTGGGCAGTTTCCGAATACAGATTGAATTCGGTGGGCTCGCTGGTGGGTTGGGCGTACCATCGGCAGAACCGTGTCAGGGTGTCCAAATTCCGAAACTCCGGCAGTTGGAACAGCGCATTCTGGAAAGCATCAATTTCACGGGCAACTTCCAGAATGGGCGTATCCGTCTTTTGGCACTGATGCCAAGTGGTCCACCATTTCCATCCATCATAATCAGAACGGGAATAGGCTATCTCGCTGGCAGGCCGGGAACCCTGCTGGAATAGATCTTCAAAGGTGCAGGAAGTAGTCAGCAGCGGAGCTTCAAAATCGGTCTGCTGCTGGCTCAAACCGTTTTTGACAGCTGCCCATTCTGTTAGAGGAAGTGGGCAACGGTTGGCATCACGCAGGGCTTCATCCATACCGCACGCCTCGCAGATATGGACATCTGCATAGCGGCTCAGGGCGTTGATGACCAGCCGGTGGTCCAGTGGCTGCCCACATCGAAGACACAGGGGTGGTTGCTCCGCTTCTGGGGTAAACAGCAGTTTGTCCTGCTGCCATACGGTTTCCAACATGGATTTGGGATAGATATGGATCTTCATGATGATGTCCTCCTAATTTTATTCCTTTAATATTCGTACCGTTTCCTCCGGTCTTCAGACCAGGGAGGGTAGACACGCAATTCTTCCTGAAACATGGCCATCAGCTCGGTTGCCATGTCCTCTTTACGCCGATAGATGCGCTGCTTCTCTGTACCATCTGCATAGAGGATGGTAGTTTGGAGTGCGGGACCTTTCTGCGTGAAGATGAATTTGCGGCCATGAGAAGGGTCAAATGCCTCGATCCAGAGGGGCAGGGTGGAGGAACTCCCATCCAGACACCGCCAGCCGCTGTAATCGGTGTAGCTGAATCCGTTGATTTCTCGCGCCAGTCTTCGCAGGGCGAGATACAGCCGCTCAAATCGGCGCCCAAGTTCGCCTTTCTGCCGCCGGATGTAGAGGGTGTGCCCCTCATGATCCAGAGCATCCAGTTCTTTGCCATTAAACAGGTATTCGGGGTAAAGGCAGCCATCCGATTCAAGAATTTGCCCGGTAGGTTCCGCAAGGTGATTGTCTGACAGCCAGACTGGAAAAAGTCCGTCTGCGGCTTTTATATTGATGAAAGCGCAGTAGTCGGGCCGGATTCCGGTTAAGTTGGTGGTAAGGGTTTCCCAAAAAATCAGGATGCCGTGATCCTTTTCATAAAGCTTGATGGCGAGATTGCCGTTGGGATAGGTACTGATTTTCAAAGTAAGCTGGGCTCGGTGTTCGCCCAGCGTAAATGCGAGAGTATTCATAAGCGTTTTCCTCCAAAGAAGTACCGGCCGCCTGCAAAAATGCAGATTGCCGGTGCTTGTTGGTGTGTGTTCCGGACAAGGAAACCGGAGCAGGGAGAGGAATGCAGTTCCTCTCTGGTCATCGTCAGCTACACAGCCAAAATCTTTGACTCGAACTGATAGCGCAGAACCTGAGCCAGCTTTGTCCTGTTTTCACAAGTAATGCGATAGGTAGGGCCATAGTTATTCCGCTGTTCATCCATCCTTCGAATGGAAATGCTAAATCGGGTGCCCTCCTGGGTGATCCACAGACGCCTGCCCGTGGCAGCATCTTCAGCGATAATCCATAAAGGGCGCTGCATGGTCATATAGGTCTGGGGGTAAGCACGCCAGCCGCTGCGGTCATGGTAACAGAAACCGGGGGTTGTCTGCCGCCTTTCATTCAGTACATCATAAACTGCCTTATATTTCATGCACTGCACCGCCTTTCAAAGTTTTTCAGGTAGCCTGCATACCCTTCCGGATCCAGTTCCTGCAGCCGGTTGGCACGAAAACGATATTCGGGATAGGTGCAGAACCCGCTCTGCATGGTGCGGCCGGTGGGGATAGCCAGACCATGTCGGATGAGCCAGGTGGGAAATTCCGAATCGGCATTGGTGTCGATAAAGGCATGGTCTTTTTGCCGCTGACCGGGCAGGTTGACGGTGAGAGTCGCCCAGGGTTCCGGGTCACCGCTTTCCCATGTCACCATTTGTATGGCAAGGTTTCCATTCAGGTAGGAAGTCACCTGCAGCTGGATGGGGTGCGTGGCACCAAATTTCTTGTAAGGCAAGGTAACAGGTGCAGCATCAGTATCAGTATCAGGCTCTCCATCCTCTACGCCCAGTTCCCAACTAAGGGACAAAATCTGGCTCTGGCTCAGCGTGCGGGTATATTTCTTTGCGTATTTTGGCTTGAAGAGCAGGGCACCGTCCTGCAGGAGCAGCTTTCCTTCCTTTTGGTCCTGAATACAGCGCAGGCCATGCAGACGGGGCTTTGCGCGCTCCACCGCATCGTGGATCTTTGGATGGTCAAACCATATGGAATACTGTACGGCTACATTGAGATTGGGATGCTCCTGAAAGCGTGAGCATAGGAGATCCAGTACCTGTTGACAGACTTTTTTCCGTTTCTCCAGCGTCTGACGCTCGTTAAAGGTCAGTGTGAAGTACGAGAAATCCCGTTCGGATGCGTCTGCGGCGCCGCTAAAGGGATTACACCAGAAGTACAGATCCCATCGGTCGCTGCCATAGGACACAGGGATATTTTCGTCATACTGGTAGCAGACAAAGTCCTGTGCGATGGCTTCCATGACGGGTTTCATTGCTGCGCTGCTCTCCAAACTTGCCTGACGGATATATTGTTCCCATTCTTCGCAGGTGTGACTGTCATAAAACTGTTTGTTGGCTGCGGCCTCTGCTTCGGTGCATAGGGACTGCAGGCGCAGGGAGTGGACATCTTCTTTGGCATAGCCTTTTTCAAACCATCTGGTATCAATATTCATATGAGAACGATCTTCGCGAATTTTCATTTTGCATCCTCCTTGTGTATAGTTGCTGCATTTTTTGACGCAGTGTGGTCATTGGTCTTTCCAGTCATAGAGCCGACCATTTCTTTCAGACTGGCGATATACTGCTTCCATGCCTGTCTGGATTCTTCAGCACGCTTCAACTCGGCAAGCTGTTCTTCCGGAGACAGGGCTTCAAACTCGCATTGGCGGCAGTCTCTATCAATATCCTGAAAGATACGGTTCAGGATGGAGAGAGCCAGTTCTGTAACAGTGGGGCTGTGTTCATCAAGTGCCCTGCGACCTTGACGGAACAATTCCAGATAGTGCTCATACTGCTGTTCACTGATGAATTCCCAGCCGTAGGCTTCCTGGATGTCGCTTTCGCTATGGTATTGCATAGCTGCTTCAAATTCTGCCTCGCGGTCTGCGGCTTCCTTTTCGATGTGCCGCTTGAGCTTGGCGCGGATGCGCTCCAAGTCTTTGAGCAAAAGCTTGCAGGCTTTGGCCTCCATGAGATAACCGTGTGCTTCGCTGTTTAGATATTGCTGGGATGTATTTTTCATGCGGCAGCTTCCTCCTTGGATTTGGATTGAACAAAGAGTAGGAACCCTTCGCTGGTATCCTCCAGAAGCTGCCATGTACCATCCCGCCAGACGCAGGCGGTTGCATCGTTGTAGACTTCCGGCGTCTTGGGCGGGTCGTCAAAGCATTCCGGCGTCACATAAAGGCACATATGTCTCATATAGAAGGGCTGCAGAGCTGCTTCTATCTCTTTGCGCAAGGCAAGGGCGATGGATTCGATCTCGTCAATATCCTGACGCTGGAAGGCAGCATCTGAGATCTGTTTGAGCCGCTTGGTTTGCTTCACAGCTGCATCAATATAGGGTACGGCCTCATCAAAGTATTTGTGTTTGATCTGCATACCATCGAATACCAGAAAGCGGGTATAAGCGGTAGCGGCTTTACAGATGTCTTGCCGCAGGGCATCAAATGGTTTTTTGTATTTGGTTTTCAGCACCTCCATGGATACGACCTGCAGGTTGCGCCGCAGGGTTTCCAGATGGTTCACTAAAGTGGTGCGTAGTTCATCTCGTTCCATAGGCATCCTCCGTGGGTAGCTTCCGGGCGGTTATCCGCGCCGGAAGTGGCGGCAGTGCTTATGCACATTGGCGTGGGTAAACGCAAAATTCTTGCAAGCCAGCAATCGGTTCCGTTCTCTGGGAGATTGTCGGGCAACGCTTGCATGATACTTTTTAACAGGTGTTTTTATAGGGTTATTCGAGTTCAGGTTCCCAAGGGGTATCTTCCTCATAAGGCGCAGCCTCCTTTTCATTGTCAGCGGACTTGCCGGCAGCCCGTACCGTCAGTAGAAGGGCATCTTCCCCGACATCGTTGCTGTGGGACTTTCTGGCGCGTTTCTTTTTGCATTTTTCCACGGCTTTGTCATAGTCGTAGCCGATACCAGCTTGCAGTTTATCCGCAATTTTACGCAGCTTTTTCGGCATGGTACTCGTAGGTAGCACGATGGAATCCAGTCAGCTCCCACTGATCGCACACTGATTCCAGAAGCCGGACATAGTCCCGCAGTGCATTGACCGTTTTGTAGATATCGCCATAGCAGGTAGTAAAGGTATGGGCGCCATCAAGATCCCGAAAGCAAAAAGTCAGTTCTTCCCCTAAAAACTGTTCCAGTTGGACTGATTGCGCGATCATTGGCCGAAAAGATTCCTGGGGCAGTTCGGGCAGTCTGTTTTCATCCATTGCTATCCTCCCCATGTTCCGGTACTGGCGGCTGCGGGCCTAAGCCTGCCGCAAACATCTGCACAGCAGTACGGTAGCCAGAGGCGTATGCTTGCTCCAATACAGCAGAATTGCGGCATTGTACCGCATCCTGATACTGTTCAAAAGCGATGGACGCTTCGTTGGAGAGCAGCGGAAGCAGAGCTTTTTCTTTCTGCTGTACTGCCTGATTAAAAGGCGCGAGGCGTTTATCGGGCTTGAACACATCTGCTTCATATTCACCATAATAGAGCGAAGTGAGAAAGTGTTGGTCTGCCGGAAAGGATATAGCAGATGGTGCAGGGCGGGAAAGCGCCGCCGCAATGTCTTTGAGTGTGTTGATCAGTGCGGGGAGCTGAACATTAAAAAATCTTTGCCCCATCGCTGTTTCGTGTAAATTCATAAAATAAGGCCCCCTTTCTAAAAGCCATTTGCCTTTTACTGTTCCCCGGCAATCCGGTGCAGGTCTGCTAACAGATGCCGGTTATTCTGCTCATACTGAGGCTGAAAAGGCTGGTCTAAATCAAAATTGTAATGGCGGTAGTAGAGCACCTTGAATACAATGCCTGGCCGCATAGTAGGGTCAATGGCGCGCATCAGTTTGCCCAGTTCGGTAGCGATCTCATATTCCCGCTTTACATATTCTTTGTCTTCCCGTTTGAAATTCTGATACAGCCAGTCCTTGACGGATACCCGGCTGCCGGTAAAGTGGCTCTGGTGCCGATCCAGACATAGGAAGTATTCAAAATCGCGGCCACGCTCCCCTGGACCTACGGTAAGAGGATAGATACGGCAGGTGCGGGTACGGGCAGGGTAGACAGAACAGCGCCCATCCGTAAGGAAGATGCAGGAGCTGTTAGGGGCTTTTGTCTTGAGCATATAGATGGGGAAGCCTTCCTCAGTCAGTGGTTCAGGTTCGCAGTAACGGAACAGGAAATCCTCTATTCCTTCGATGGGCTTACCCTTTGCCCGGAGGTAGCGAGCCAGACGGTAGGCGTCCAGACTTTCCACCATGACACAGCCTTCGATATTGCGGCAGCACGCCCCGCATTGACGGCAGGAAAAGGTAAACTGGTCTTTGGGGCGGACTGGTTGGATCTCATTCATGATTTCTTCGTTCATTTTGTTCCTCCATAAAAAGAGCCGTGACGGAATGGTATCCGCCACGGCCAGAACTTGTGGAATAGTCAGCGGGAGCCGGCTGTTCCAATCCATTTACAGTCCCTTTACGCACATGCGGCCAATCTCACAGGGAGCGGACTGACAGCCGCCAGCGGAAAAGGGGACATGGACAGATAGTAGTGGGAGTTCTGCGTTTCAAAACGGACGCAATCCTCCGACTCTTCCAGAATCGCCACCACACGCGAAGTATGGTAGATGTTTCCTCCGGCGTGCAGAATCGCACCCCGTCCAACAGACAGTGGACGCAGCAGAGAACCATTCAAAACGATCTGTTTCTTTTCTTTCTTCATTCGGTTTGACCTCCAATCTTTTGAAAATGTGGATGTAAGAGTATTTCGTATCTGTAATGGGTTCACCCATAGCAAATGTCCAACAGCACATCATGGACTTCGGCCAGAAGCTCTTTAATGCGCCGCATAGGAACCTTCTGGGTGCGGGCAATCTCACGGATGCCATAGCCGCCCTGTTTCAGATGCACAATATCCATTTGCTGCTTGGAGACTCTGCCGGCCAGCTCGTGGAGCAGAAGATCCATTTCCAACTGTTGCATGATTGGGTCATGGGCAGGAATGGTATCTTCTAAAGGTGCACCATCGGGATATAATCCGACGTGAATACTGAGAATCTCCATATTGCGCTTGCGGCGCTCCTGGGTGCGGAAGTAATCATAGAGCCGGAATTTCATTTGTCGTGTGGCGATTGTAAAAGAGAATTTTGTGCAGATGGAGAGTTGAAGTAATCTTTTACTGCCTTTAAGTATGCGAAACAACCACATCATAAAATTCATCTTCCGGCAGATGGTTTTCATTCAGGAACTTGTAGACCAGTCCGTGATGATTGTGGCAAATGTCTGTTGTTCTTTGGTTAATGGTACTTCACATAACATTGTGTTTTCCTCCTTAAATAAAAAAAGAGGGATACCTCCGGTGTGTTAAACCGAAGGCATCCCTTTGTTCATGTGTCATGTGGTGCAGGCCACATCAAGATACTTATGCGGGCAGCTGCTCGCAGTCACCATTGATCTGGCTGACGGTATAGTGACCGTCTGCCGGCTCGTTGGTCATGGCGCCAGGCTCGATTACATAATCGCAGCCGGTGTCGCGCTGCTCCTCAGTGATTTCTGCACGCTGCTGGAGCAGGAGTTTGATCTGCTCCTTAAAGCTATTGGCGTAAGCCCGGATCTGAGCCAGCTCCTCGCCCTGGAAATCCTGCAGCAGTTTGAAGGTAGCAACACTGTAGTCATTAGTGCCGTTGTTCTCACGCTTGAGACTAATCTGCACGATACTGCCGTAAGTGGCGCGGCGGCGGAACATGAAGGCCCGGTTCAGAAATTCCTTGAAGGGCTTGATGCTGGTAGGAGGCAGATTTACCTGCAGAGGCATGTATTCACCACTGCGGAGCAGGTAGAGCACACGCATATTTTTACAGGCTTTTCCTTTGCTGCCATCAGGTGCAGAACCAAAGCGGTTCATCACGCAGGCAGCACAGGCGCCTCCGGGAGTGCCGATGCCAACCTTGCCATCCACAGAAGAACAAAGCGGTGTGGTATCGTCGTCATATTCGCTGCCAGCTGGCCAGTAGGCGCAGGTGGCGTGGTTATGCAGAATGACACCTACCAGAGTTTTTTCATAGTCAGGATTGTCCGGATCATTGGATGGCATCTCAAACTGGAGTGTGCCGCCGGCGGGAATCTTGACACGCTGAAAGCTCATCTGCAGACCATCAGCGTCCTCAGCCAGTTCCTCGGCGCTGAAATCGCTTTCGGTCATAGTGGGGAGCGTGAATTTTTCCTGTTTCATCAAATCGCTGTTCTGATTATACATAGTGGTTCCTCCTTAAAAATTGTGATGGTTGCAGATGGTCAGGCGGCCATCTGATTGATACGGTTCCACTGCTGTCTGGGCATGGATAGGATATTGTATCCGATCCCCTCCAGGGCAGTGGCGCGGTCATAGCTGTCCACATCCTGACTAAAGCGTGTGACGGCATTGGATAGTCCATAGAGGGTCAGATCCTTGCCTTCAATCAGACGCTGCAGAACGCCGGTGCTTTCTTCCTCGGTGATATTGAAATCCTTGCTTGCCAGACGGACAACACTGGGAATATCAGTGGTATTCATCTGGACGGTTGTGGCTTCACGCATCATGCCTACTACCCGTGTAAACCGTGTTTCATCCACGGCGGCCATCACGGTATCCTTGATTTTCATGGCAAATGCGTGGTCATCAGCGGCCAATGTCTCCTGTGAGAACAGTTGGAAGTTTTCGTCTGCCTCGTTGACCCGGCCGATGTGAGTACGGCGAGTCTGGGCATCGTTGACAACCATGCCGTTACTGCATACCAGCCGATAGACCAAAGGCTGGATGTTGACGGAACCCAGTCCAACTTCACTATTGCTGATGATAACGCCGGACTGTACGATGTCACCGGGTACAACTTCGGCTTCAAGCCGCTTGTTGACTACCTTGATGTACATACGGCTGTCCGTGATCTGGCAGCTTTCAAAATAGGCGTCCTCCATTTGCTGAATGACAGGAAGGACGATTTCTGCAATGTCCAGATTGTCAATGCGGCGATAGCGGTTGCTCAAAAACGCCCGTACAGTGCCATCCAGGGTGCGGACCATACGCTGGGTCGGTTCCCGCTGGAACCAGGAATTCACATTCTCTGCCAGCAGTTCCGGATAATCGGAAAGCATACGGTCATAATAAGCAGCCGGAATCTTCAGATGTGTGCCGATCTGCCGATGGGCGATCTGGTTGATCTCCAATGGCTCCACCAGTGGGTCATCGTGGTCATCAAAGGTGTGGAGATAAAGTTGAGAACCAAAAGGTTCTACTTGAAGTCGCCTGGTATCAAGCAAATAGTCTTGCTTGAGTTTGGATTGGCGTTCAATCTGCTGTGCCATTTCCACGATGGTAAGTCCTGATTTCATTCGTCAAGTTCACTCCTTTCTCTGTGTACCTTGTCAGCAGAAGCATTACCAGGATACCTGAATGCCCTGGGCAGTGACTTCAGCCGCCAGACCATTGCTTTCCAGAACCTCTGTCAGACGGGGCCAGTAGACCTTCTGGGGAAAGTTGTTCAGATGCTCCTGAGAAACAGCATCTTCTCCCTGCTCAATGCAGATATCACCGTCTTCCCGAAGCGTCAGTTTACTGTGCCCACGGGAATTAAGGTCGGAGATCAGTGCTTCCAGTACAGAGCGTCCCTGCGTTTCATACCAGATACGGGGATCAACAGGCTGCCTGTTCGGAGGTGTTGCATCATCCTCGTTTGTTTCTCTGCCGACCTTGGCTAGCGGAACGATCTTGACCATATCGCATTTGATATTGGCGTTCTGATCCAGTGTCACATCAGCGTGATCAAACTCGTCAATGCCAAACACACGAATGCGGCCGGTACCGCCATTGCGGATCAGCTGCTCCGGCTGCTTTTCACACCACTCAAAGGTGGCTTGCGGATAAGCGGAGCGCAGATATGCCAGAATACGATGGTTGGTGTGGCGAACCAGCAGTTCATCGGAGCTGGTGTTGCCCAGGTCAGGGATTTCAAAACTTCTTGTTTGGTTGCCTTCTGCATGGAGCCGTCTGGTGCGCTGCTGACGCTGGCGACGCCGTTTAGCCTGCTGCATATAGGGGAGAAGCAGGATTAAAACTACCCACAGTCCCCAGAGAGTGAAAACGCCCAGGAGTAGCCAAACCTGCCAGGGTCCGCGTACCAGAGCCATAATTGCGATGACCGCACCAATCAGGATCGTGATGCTGCCGCTCAAAAGTCCTCTGTCATTATTCATGTTTGATACCATCCTTTTTTCTGAATTTGTTGGAAAACAAAAAAAGAGGGACCGCACCAAGCTTTCAGTTTCATTCTGAAAAACTTGATACGGTCCCTCTTGGGCACCGAAGTAAACTACTCCGGCAGGGATTCACGGTTACCGTCCAATACCTCTGTGGGAGGCGGTGCGGATTCCGCAGTAATGTCCGGGTCATTCTCCTGCCTGTTCGCTGCGGCGGGCTGTTTGGGGAGGAAACCAAAGTCATTTAGACTGACCTTCAGTTTCTTTTCCAATTTGCCGTCCTTCATGCGAACATCTACCAGCCGCTGTGAGCCGGCAAGCCAGATCATACTGCCTTTTTTGACCTTGAATTGCATGAGCCGGGTGACATCTGCATCCCAGGCCCATACCTGATAGAACTGCGTCCAGTTTTTGGTGCGTTCCATCAGATCAAAGCATACATAGCTTTGTTTGGACTGGCTTTCTTTGGGTACGAGGTCGTTCATGACGCGCCCAAACACAAAAATCTGTGCCATAACACTCCTTTCTGCCATTGGCATTATTATCTATATAAAAAAATGCCAGCAGTTTTCGGCCCTAAAGGGCGCAAAAATCACTGACACTTGCATACAAACTTAACAGCGTGTGCAATGCAGGCTTTTGGCCTACGGTACAGATCAAAAAGACCTGTATTCCCAAATGGGATACGCACAAAAATCAATTACAGATACAGTATAGCACTGCATCTTGTGCCTGTCAAGATGTAAAACACTATATATAGATTTATAGCCAGCGACAAGTACGATATGTAGTAGTTGAAAAGGTTTTACTCTGTAAGATGGTTCATAACGCGGTAGTAGTCATCCAATAGGTAGAACTGAGTCTTTGTTGGGGATGCCGTTTGATAGTCAAAGGTCAGGCCGTATAGGCTTCCGGTGCCATCTACTCCCAGAGGACCAAACCAGCAGGACATTGTATGGCCGTTGAAATACCATAGCTGCAGGTCATTATATTCCGATTCGGTAACGAGTCCTTTGCGTGCCAGCCGAAGGGCGTCATCTTCACTGATCAAAGGATGGGACAGAAAATGGTGGTAGAGATCATCGGACATACCAAGTGCCTGCTGGTAGGTAAGCGGGTTGGGATTGTCCAGCCACCAGCGGGTCAGCGCTTCAAAGTCATGGACGACTGGGCGGGGCGTAAGGCTGCGGAATTGCTTTAGAAAAGCGATTACTGTTTCTGGAGCAGCTGGAGCTGGTATAGGTATTTCCTGTACACAGTCATTGAGAAAGGCAAACGCGATTTTTTCACCGGTTTTGTCCTCCAGCATCAGTCCGAAGCGCGACAAAGGAGCGAGCAGGAAATGCTCCAGCGCAAAGTTTTCTTCCAGAAAGCGATAGACTTTATATTGTTCGATGGTATGGGGCTTATACATAGGAAACCCTCCTTTCCTTGATCTACCCAATAAATAGGGACAGAAGGAATGTATTCTGCAAAATATAAGGAAATCAGGCGTTGGTCATTGTGATTTGCAAAATGCCCTTTAAGAAAGCGAGGTGGCTCAAAACCACCTCGCATTTTTAGGATTCAGAGGACGGATCGGGATGTTACTCCGGCTCGCTGATTGCTTCATAGCCCAAAAAGCTGTTCGTTGAAAGGGCTGCGTCCAGATAGTCATTTCCCACGGCAGGCCGCGCCCCTTTCTGAAAGTAAAATCGGTAGGGTGCGCCTATTTTAAGCCGGGCCGATTTACTGAGAAGCAGTGTGATCTCTATACCATGGCTGTCTACCAAATGCACTTTGCGGTAGCGGCGGAGCATAGGTGTACTGATACCGGCGCAGATACCTTCCACTACCTCGTAGTTCTTATGTGCGGCAGTCGCCCAGATCCCTCGACAGGAGATAAGACAGGCGCAGAGTACGACAATCCCCAATGCCAACAGGATATGATCTTTTGTTGCCACGCAGATGATGATGCTGATTCCCGCGCTGGCGATTCCAGCCAGCAGAGTGAGCAGAAACTTTCGCTGCAATACGGTGGGAAAAAGAGTCCATTGTTCTATCATGTTCATACCCTCTCAAAGATAATCTGCTGCCGCAGATAAAGATTGGCAACGGCTAATGTCACCGGCTTGCTGCTCTGGCTGATTTTGACCATGCTGGCAATGTTGTCACTGGTGGTCGTTTCATCTCCGTAAAGGGAATCCAAAAGCGCACATTCATTGGGGAGTCGGGAAATATTTTTATCTATGCACTTGATGATCTCTGCAGTGGAGAGCAGGGCTTGTCCGGCAAGGCGCATGACCAGAGCTTCGTATTTGGTGCGTTTATCTTTCTGGAACAGTTTCCGCGCAGCGGATACCGGAACATGCCAGCAGCGTCAGCTTGACAAAAGAGGCGAGCCGGAGGAAGAACGGTCCGCTGGTTGGGATAATGCTGAGCGAGGCAAGCAGGTCATACAGAGCATCGTATTCTGTTTCACCGCTGCCGGATACCAGAAGGCCACGGGTCAGCAGGCGGTTTGTACAGTCTTCCCAAGAACGCTCGGTACAGTAACCGGATGCGGTGGATAGCTTTTCATATTCTTGTGCGATGTCGTCCCAACGCAGGATTCTCCAGTTGAGCATGCTCCAAATCACCATTTCCTGCATATCGGCCATGTACTCCTGACCGCCTAACAGGATGATTGGACAACTGCGGTTGCAGCCGTTTGTCCTTCGTTCAAACCGGCCGACCGCAGTGTATAGGGTTTTGATTGCCATATTTCGATACCTCCTTTTTATACATATCCCTTACTGTTGCTGATGCTGATTTTCAACAGATCAAAGCAGGCAGGTCAAAAAGTCAGGGTCATTGCGAAGTTTTTCCAGGGAGCGGGAGATCCAGGCGCCCACATGGGAAGGAGGGACTTGATAGAGGGCGGCGATGTCTGTAATGCGCATTCCCTGAACCTTCAGCGCCAGTGCTTCGATGCCAAGTCTGGCAACGCCCTGATAGTTCTGTTTGCTGGCTTCCAGCAGATCAAGGGTCTCCAGACGAGAAAGGTGGGAGTCAAAATGGTCATCCGGCTGGTCTACCTGCTCTCCATCTGCGGCCAGCTCGCCCTGTTCTCCGATGATCAGCCGACTGACGTGCCGCCCCTGACTACAGATTTTCGGCAGTAGGAGAGGAGTCCATTTTCACAACCTTTTGGCGTAGGTTGAAAACTGCGCCTGTCCGGCATGGTAGGTAAAAGCGGCCTTGCAGAGCCACAGGCATCCTTCCTGAAACAGATCTCCATACTCCAGACCACAGATGCCGGGATTTACATGGATGTTGTTGACAATGACCCAGTGAACGATGGATAGGTTTTGTTCTACCAGTGTCTGCTGGTCTTTGGTAAGCTTAAAGTTTTGCTTCATCAGGCTTCACCTCCGTTCAGGCAGCACGCCCGGATGTGTACGCCGGAGCCTGCTGACAGAGGGAAATGACTTGCTCGCACATATATTCGGAAAACTGGCCGATGTGGGTCTGGTGTGCATCCAGCCCCAGTTTGGCTTGCAGCCAGATATAGACCTCCCATTTTTCCATATGGCAGTCCTGCTGCAGTTTTTTTAGGGCACGATGGGCCAGAATGCGTTTGTGGCGCAGATCGCCATTCGCCAGTGTCCCCATGGGGAGCAATGTGCGCTCATGAGCACTGACATAGGCATTGCAGGCCGGCCATCTGTCGCAGACATACAGGAATTTTCCTCTGGTCTGTGGAGTAGATCCATACACAAGGCTTGCAGGCCGAAGAGAAGCGTGAGCATGACAATAAGGACATTTGATTTGCTTTTGTTTCAATAAAATCACCTCCATTACGCGCCGATGACGGCGGCATTGCGTCTTAACAGGCAGAATCATCCGAAGTAGGTATCCCGGTCTGGGCATAGCTGTAAAAACGGACATACATGGTCCGAAGAGGTATGCCATTCCAGAAACCTGCTATAAGCAGTCCGGAACGAGCGGCACTCCAGAATTGCAGAGCATTCTTCGGGGTCCACTGCTTCTCCACTCAGCTTCCGCACTGTCTGGACGGACAGAAAGATCGGCTGACAGCCTGCGTCTGCTGCCATCAGGAACCCCTCACAGGATGCTTGCCGGATCATTGGACAAAGTGAACCGCTGCAGCGGATGAACAGGGCGTTGCGCCAGTTACCCCGGACTGCCTGCAGAAAGGAATAGAACTGACACGGTTTTTGATTCATGCTTTCACCTCCGTTATTCGTTATCTGCAAATAAAAAAGGGGGCCAGCTGCAGAAGTTCTGCAAACTGGCCCCTGATTTGGTGCTTAGGAGAACAGACTTTCAATCTCCTGGGTGATGCGGGGGATGACCGTATCATTGAAGATGAGGGTCAGAGCCGCCAGGAGCAGCGCACCCAAAACTACGGCGATAATGATCTTGACGGCGTCCGAAATGTAAAAATCGCCGCGCTGATTGGACAATGCCATACGGCCGCGGTTGAGCAGATAGTTGGCTTTGGTATAGATATGGGTCGTGAATTTTCTCATGGGTAACCTCCTGTTATATGTTTGATGATTGAGTGGATAGGTATATCAAGTCCACCGTCTGTTAAGCGCGGCGGATAGGCTTGATCAGATTGTTTTTGTTGGAACGGGGCCGGTTCGGATATGCTTTAGGCCGCTGGAACAGCAAGCAACGAAAGCGGCGTTTTTTGGTGCCGGTATCATTCGGCGGATAAAATTTCTTTTTGGGCATAGGCATTCTCCTGTAAAAAATGGAGCCAGGCTGATGAAACAGTCCGGCTCAGTCCAGATGAAAAAGAATGGTGTACCTGCCGCTATGGAAAATCGCTTGGGTGCAAACGCTCACCTCCCTGTGTATTTGTCTTCCATATGAGGAGCAGGTATGAAAACGCCCGGAAGTACCGGGTCGGATACCAATTAGCCAAAGAACGCCCCGAGCGAACTCATAACCTCGGTACAGAGCACCACCAGATAGATAATCATAATGCAAATCAGCATCATCATAGAGTAACGCTGAATCTTTTTGGGACGTTTGGCAGCTTCCTTCTTTCAGATTGTTCTGCTCGATCTGGCGCATATCGAAAGTAATCATTTTGAAGTACATCCGCTGATCATCGCCGCGCAGGACACCAATCAGGCCACGGATCACATCGGACAGCATGGGGCTGCCAATGCGGGTTTCAAATCGAATGAGGGCATTTTCATAGTTGCCGGTCTTCATATCAGCAATGGTCTGATCCAGCTCGGCGCCGAAGTCTTTCCCAGCCACACGGCGGTAGGAAGTCAGAATTTTAAGTACATCCCTGTCATTTTCAAGGCTCTGGCCGACGGTCAAAGCAAATCGGGGGATCTCTCCCTCGATCAGTTTGCGGCGCTTTTTAACAAAATCAAAGGCTGCATAGTAGGTTGAAAACCACAGCGCTACCGCAAGGCCAATCAAAATAGGTACCAGCAGCGGAATAAGAAATGCCATGGGGATGGCACACAGGCCAACTGCCCCTGCAGTTACCCAGGCTCTGGCTGTATAGACCTCCGGGGTAAGCTGCAGACCTGCAATGTCCAGAGCGCGTTGCACCTTATTGCGCTTGAGCCGGTCCAGCCGCAAATAAGGGGCGATCCAACCGGCGATTTTTGTCACATAGACATCAAGCAGCTTTTCATTTTTGGTGCCCTGCTGTTTGCGGGAGAGCATCATCATTTGTGAGGTCTTCTTGGTCGGGATGTCCACAAAGGCACAGGTCAGGTTGTAGACAGCAAAACCGAAGAAGATGATGGCGATGAGCGCCAGAAAGGTCATACGCTATCACCTCCATATTCGATGGGCTTGCTCAGTTTCATAATCTGGGTCAGCGCAAACAGGATGATGGCTGCACAGATTGCCAGTGCAATTTTGCCCGGTGTGGTGAAGATAAGGGTGTGGAACCAATCCTCATTCAAGAAATAGAGCATCGGCACATTGGCGATAACCAGAAATATCATGGTGATGGCTTCACGCCGCGGTCCTTGCATCATTGCCTCCAGTTCCGACTGCACCACACGCACATCGGAGAATTTCTGGTTGATGGTAGGCAGGGTATTCTTCATACTGCGGTCGGACTGGCATTGGATGAGGGTACCGCACCATTCATGGAAGACCCGGTTGGGAATCTTCATCTTCAGGCTGTTGATAGCACTGGTGATGTTGGCATTGATCAATTCCGCTTCATAAACGAAGGCTTCAAAGTTGGCTTTTACCGGCTCATTGATATAGGGCAGGTTTTCCTTGACAGAACGGATCAGATCCTCGGTGCGCAGGTAGGAAGTCGTGATGATGGAAATAGCGGTTTCCAGTTCTTCATTCAGATGCTTTTATAGCTGGCGGCAGTGCTGCGCAGATACCAGATCGGTATAAGGGAAAACCGATACCCAGAATGGGCACCATGTACACATTCCCAATCAAAAGAGCCAGCACAGCCCCCACAGCGAACAGAATCAGGGACAGTCGTTTTATTGCCTCATAGCGGTCCGCCCGTCCGGTACCCTTCAAGATCTGTTTCAGTTCGTAATCCTGATTAAAAAAACCCTTGGCTGGTGTGCCCAGAAGAACATTCAGTTCATCAGACAAGGTGGCGGATTTTCGCTGGGAGCGGAAGAGGGCGTCAATAAAATCACCCGGCTTCACACCAAACAGAGCCAAAAGCCCAGCACTGAGCAGGATAAAACAGATAAGATAGATCCATTGCAATTAACCCACCTCCTTTGGCGGCTGCATGAATTCTTCCAATTCCTTGTTGGAAATGCCATTGTCCAACAGCCTTTTCTTCAAGGAATCGGAGATCAAGCCGATTTTTTTATGGTGCCCCACCACACGGGTTTCACCACGGTCATCAGTTACATTGTCCTCCACTTCATATTTGTATAGGGAATGGGCGATCAACCGCCCGTCCTGGTAGTCCTCGCCCTCGATGATTTCCATGATCTTACGGGAACGGTCCTCCAGCTGCTTGGTAAAGACGATGATGGGATACGCCTCTACCATGATCTGCATGAGGATGGAGTCATCCATGTTGTACTTGCGTTTGGCAAGGGTCATCATCCTGCGGTAAGTACTGTTGCAGGAATTGGAGTGGATGGTGGTACATACGGTATGGCCGGTGCGGAACTTTCGGCTGCGGACAGGCTTTCTGCCGCTGACCGCATTTCACCTACACCGATGACATCCGGGTGCTTACGCAGCACCCGCTCCAGAAGAAAATCCTGATTGATGTTCAGCGCAGGGTTCTCGCTGGGGCGGGTCAGCAGATGTACCACGGAATTGAGGATATTGCCCTGTGCATCCCGCTTGACCAGATCAAATTCGCGGCTGCCTTCTTCAATGGTAATAAGGCGCCGGTTATTGGGCACATTGGACAGCAGCCAGGCCATGATCGTGGTCTTGCCGGAGCCGGTGGAGCCGGCAATGCAGACGGACACCCCATATCGTATACAGGCAGTCAGAAAGTGAAGCATTTCAGCGGTGGCACTGCCGGAGTTCAGCAGTTTTTCTTCACTGACGGTCTGCTGGTTGACAATACGGATGGAGGCATTGACGCCTACATCTGCATCCACAATGGGAGTTTTGTCCACTGAAATACGGATGTTTTTGTCCAGAAATCCCACAATGCTGGGCATAGTATCATCAATGACCATGCCGCAGGCGTTGAGCATTCGGCGGATCACATCGATGGCGTGCTGGGGCGAACTGAATTTATCAGAGATCTTGATACTGCGCCCACTGGATTCGATCACTTCAATGTCGTTGTAGGCGTTGATGTTGACCTCCTCAACACCAGGCTTATAGATCCATTTCTTCAAAAAGGAGTAGCCGGCCATGTCTTCATAGAGCTTGGAACACAGTTCTTTTGTAGAGAGCCCGTCAAGGGCATATTTGCGTTTGACAATGTAGTGTTCCATCAGTTCTTTCAGCAGGCTTGTGGCACGCTCTGCATTGCCTTCCCCAGCTTCAGCAATGGTGGAGGCATGGTTTTCGGCAAAATACCGCTGTACATCCTCCAGTACCTGGTCATAGGTCAGCTCCTGATTGGCGGCCGGTGTGAAGAATATATCATTCAAATTACTCATCGGCATCCTCCTCACATTCATACGCCGCATCATCCTCTGACTGCTCGGCCAGTTCCATTTGCTCCAGGATTTCCAGTACCTTGTTCAGTGAAGCAGTGTATTTGGGGTTACAGTAGGTGATAGCCTTGAACATACCGCCTTCGGTAGCACAGCGGTCGATCTCCTTACTGTAGGGAAGCAGGCCGTCAAACCCGCCAATGATATAGCCCATTTCATCCAAGGCGTGGAAGGGACGGGCCAGACCGGCGAATGTCATATGCTCAGAAAACCGGAAGCGCTCGTCCACAAGCAGAGGTTGATGGGCTTTCAGGTAGTTGATGCCCTTTAGGTCCGGGGTGAGGATACGGATGACCACATCGCCGGCTTCAATAGCGGCGGGAGTGAACACATTGGTCATGCTGGTGCTGCAGTCCAGAATGACGAAATCTACCAGTTTGGCGGCAGCATGAATGAGCTGCAGTACCATGGTATATTTGACCTCTGGGTAGCTCAGCGGGTTTTCTCCTGCCGCATAGCCCATCATCCCAATGAAGGGATAGTTTTTCAGCACTGTCACATGACTGGCGACCAGAGATGTATCAATCTCCACACTGCTCAAAACCTGGCCGATAGAGGTATTGGTCTGGATGATCTGCTCCGGTAGCCAGACCGGCAGCATAGGGACATTCATATCGGCATTGATAATGATGGCTTTCCGCTTGTCCCGGGTCAGGGCTTTGGCCAGAATACAGCAGAACATGGATTTGCCGCTGCCGGGGCTTCCCCAGACGGTGATAACTTTACCCATAACGAAGATCCTCCTTCCTTGATTTGATTATTCTGCCGAGGGTGCAGTTTCATTAGTGGATTGTGCAGACTCTGCAGTTTCCGTTTCCTGGGGTTCACTTTCAACATCAGAATTTTCCGCATCTGCAGCTTCTTCCTCAATCAAAGTTTCGGGGAAGTAGATTTCCTGCAGAGTCTTATCCTGCTCGGCAAGCAGCTCATCTGCCAGTTTGTCATTGTTGCGGGAGATAAGAGCCACATGAGCTACGCCGTCATTTTCAAGACCGGTAATGATCTTCGCCTGTTCAGGGCTTGCCAGCACAGTGATGGTGGCTGACTGCTGCTTTTCTTCATCCTCCGTGGGCTCCTTGGCATTATCCACATTGATGCCGTCTGAGTCTGTGACGGACAATACTTTGACAAAACGCAGTTCCGGTACTTCGGCCGCCGTATCAAGAAAGTGGTAAATACGGATGATGTCACCGGGCTGAAGCTTGTCAGAGAGGCCGGAAGCAAGTGTTTTAACGGTCAGCGAGATTGCAACTTTACCAGAAGGGATGCTGTTGAGTGCAACATCGGACGAAACCGGTACAGAACTGATCTTGCTGGTAAGGATATAGTCACCCACAGCCAAGTCGGCGGTAGCGTAAAGACCATTTACATCAGAGAGCTGATGGGCGATGTTGGAGGGGAGGTTATAGCCGCCTACCTCAACCACCTCGGCATTTTCTGACGAGATTTGTTCGCCTTTCAATACCGGCTGGGTAATGCGGACGATTTCCTCTTTTCCATTGGTCTGACGGGCGATGGTTGGAAGTGCCACAAAGGCGATAACCGCCGCCAGCAGCAGAGGAAAGGATACCGAAGATGAATCGGTTATTGAGTTTCATAAGCGTTGTCTCCTATCTTAAAAATAGTTGGGCCAAGGTCGCTGTACAGCAGCCGCAGGCGAGAAATGGCAGGAACGGGATAGCAAGGGGCTGCCCGGTTCGGTAAAGCCGCCTGAGAAGAAAGATCACAGGCATTGCGGTAACAGCGGCAGTCAGAAAGACCAGCGCCATGCCGGAAGGACCGTAGACCAGCCCTAATATCCCGCAGAACTTGATATCCCCGCCGCCCAGACCAGTGCCGTTTGTTGCCAGTGCAGCTGCCAATGGAATACAAAAGCCGAGCAGGGCACCTACCAGAGCATGGGTAGCGACCGGCCAGAGAAAGAGCGGCGGAAGTCCATGATTTAACAGGAAATACCCTTGAAGGACCGGCGCCAGGGCAGCTAAGGGGATAAAAAAGACGAGTGCCCGGTCAGGCACCCGTCTGTAAAGCACATCGTAGACAGCAAAGCCGGCCACCACAAAAAATATGGTAAGCAGGTAAGCTGTCCAGAGGTTATTCTCGATTGGTATACCAGTCATCATAAAGGCTCCCTTGGATCGAAACATAGTCATTTAGGTTGATGGATAACATACCGTCAGGAGTCCAGGTATCCCACACCTGTGTATAGATGGTGTAGTCGGTGGCATCGGGGAACCACAGCGGTGTGAAATGCACTGTCCGGTCATAGGTGGAAAACTTCGTTGGGCTTAAAGATGAATTTTGCACTTTGGCCGCCGGAACGCTGCAGAAGCCGCAGATAGGTCTGATACTGGAACTCAGGAAATACGGAAAAGGCAGTTTGGGGATAAGTAATGTGGCTGGTCGGGGCATCTGTTGACAGCGTTGCCCGCACTTCGGTTTTAACGCCGTACCCGCTTTTCATCGTCTTGCCGGATGCTGTGGGTACAATATCATCTGGCATTAGAGACATCTCGCCGCTGATGGAAGCGGAGTAGCCCGTATATTCGTATTCCCAATATCCTTCATCGACCCAGTGACCGCCATCTTCACCGTGGTCGCACCATACCCATACAGGCACCCAGTAGCAGCTCCAGACGCCCCAGTTGGCAGTGAGCTTCTGCGTTTCATTGGGCAGGGGCGGCACAGAGTAGCCGGGATTCGTGTCGGTTGCCACAGGGTCAGGCGGAATGTGTTCATTCAGGTCCACGATCTTTTGCGACAAAGGTATCCTGGGCGGTATAGGCGCCGCTGACAGATACTGTAATGGTTATGGTCTGGGGGGTGGAGGGGGTATGCCATTTGACCCAGACTACCTGACTGTCACCGGCTGGGATCACTATATCATTGACCCGGTAGGTGGTGCCGAGGATATGGAAGGTAACCGATGCCGGATTATCCGGCGTCAGATCTTGTCCGTCCGTAGTGTGACGGCGGTGATCACATCCGTGTCCACTCGGTATTCGACATCAGGGGCCTCAATTTCTCCTTCCGGCGGAGCTTCATCAAACCAGACGATACCAACGCCAAGGGTGCTGATGATGTCGGAATTGTTCTGCTTTCCAGTGGTGTTGCCTGTCCAGACGGAGATGCCAAGGTCGCTGAATTCCAGGAACATTGACAGCGGCAGATTTTTATGGGTAAGCGAGGTCATGGTTTTTCCGCAGATTGCCGCCGGACATCTGATCATACAGGCCGGCCTCAGTAGCTGTCATGCAGTAATACTGACCGTTGTGAGTGAAGTAGGCAATGGGTTCAATCAGAAGCTTGTACTCGCCGGCAATCATCCGTTCATAATCGACTCCGGCTGCCTGAGCGACCATCATGCACGCATATTCAGAACAGAAATACCGTTTGATGGCTTCGATGTTGCTCTGCCCCTTGCTGCTGACGATGGTGGGCATAGACTGTGTAGGTCTAATGCAGGAATAGGCAACGCCGGACTGAAGGGAGAGGCCGGTGCCGCCCAGATATTGCAGCTTGTTGACTTTACCAAAATGGAGAAGACTGGTTTTCTGCGTCCGGTTTGAAAAGTCCAGCGGCGAAGATACGGCAGTTCCACTGGATGCGTCAACAACAGTAATGCGAACGCCATCGTTGCCTGAGTTCCAGAAGTTGCTGCTTGTGCCCTGACCCATGCTGCCACCGCCGCCATCTATGTTTCCATTTCCGCCCGATGCAAAGGCAGAGGAGGGGAATAGACAGAAAACAAGGGTAAAGCAGCATAGGAAGGCGAGAAGTCGTTTCAAATACATCACGCTCCATTCCTTTTAAATAAGAAGGCCGCCACAATCCTGTGACGGCCAAGTAGTGTCATATTCAGTTGTAGTAAATCAGCCCATATTGCCGACCTGTTTGTTCAGATCCCCATCGCTGTCACCGGTGGACTGCTGTACATTGCCGGGAACAACCCAGCCAAACACTGGATCGTATACAGCTCCATTTCCGTTGCTGGAGCCGGGAACCGGGTCATTGCTGGGCGGCGTTTGCTCGGCGGGTGGGGCAGTGACCTCCGGAACTGACGGGTCAGGATTGACAGCATGCCCCTGACCATGATCTTTGATTTCGGTTTTACCTTCAGGTACCGGAGGAGGCGTGTCTTCAGGCTTTTCGGTATCGGTAAAGTCGATCACAACCTCATCCTCCGTTTGGGAGGTTACTTTGGGATATTCCTCTTTGGCGTCTGTGGACTGGCCGGGGGCATAAGCATCTGCTCCATTATCACCATCTGTCTGTGTGCCGCCATCTGACCAATCGCCGGTGACGCTGCTGGGTGGAGATTCATCCGGTCTAAAATCTCCGGTACGGTCGCGGCTTACGAACCAGCAGACGCCCAGAATAGTGATGCAGAGAAGAGCCAGCGAGGAAACAATAAAGCCTTTGGATTGGAAAAACTTCTTTCATATTTTACATACACTCCTTTTTTGCTGTTATATAAAGCCTATACGGTAGAATGTGCCGGGCTTTCAACAGTATTGTTAGAATTTTGTGTTGTGGTAGCCTGTCAGCTCCACCCGTTGGGTGATAGCCGGATAACTGTGACCGAACATCTGCACATAGAATTCCACATCACAGTAAAAGATGTACTCAACCCGTCCATTCTCTACATTGAACTCCAGGCTGATGTCGGAAACCTTGTAATCCTCCGTTGAAAGCGGAATCTTGGAGTCCAGGCCGCCTGCTACTGTAGCCTCCAGCATGTCGGTATAATCATTGCTGGAGTAAAGGGTATTTAGGTACTCTTCAAAGTTGGTTTCACGCTGGGAGCGGTAGGTGTCTGCATAAATTGTGCCGCTGAGGTTATTTAACTCCATTTTAGCGCCATTGCGGATGTTGATGCAGGTGATCCGGATGGAAGCGTACAGGAGCAGGAAGGAGATCAGCATCACGATACCTACCACAAAAAAGCAGGCGAAAAAGGTGATCTCGCCCCGTTCGTTTCGCAGCGACTGTTTCAGCCGCAGGAATATGCGTTTCATAGGTCACCTCACTTCCAGTAGTGCTCACTGACGCCGCTGCCACGGGCAACCACTGTGATGTTTACCAGGTCAAAATTCCAGAACCCACCCAGTTTGGCATCTCCCTCGATAGTAATGAAGAAGGGGGTGCCCAACTGGATGGCATTTGTCATACCGGATGGCCTGGGTGATGTGTAGGTAGCGTCAATGGAGTAGGAAATATTTTCGGCTCCTTCGATCTGAGAACTCAAAAATTCAAACAGCTCATCGGTCTCGCCGTTGACGCCGCCGGAAAGCTGGATCTGTTTGACCATCTGATCGGCGGCATGGTCAAGTTCCTGCTTGGTGGAAATGATGCTGAACAGGTCAATAATGAAGGCAAGAAGCAGGACGGCAATGAAGATGAAGACCACCGTACTGAAATAGTTGGCCTCGCCCCGCTCGTTGTTCAGCACCTTCCGGGCTTTTTGAAAGAGAATAGAAACCACCACCTTTACTGAAATTGAAAACAGCCGCTCCAAACCGGAGCGGCTGCTATGCAAAGTTTTGACTGTACCAAGTATAACAGATATGGATTTACGGCGAAAGGGCAGGACTGTGCCAATGTAGAGACAATTTTGTGCCAACCATGTTTCTTTGCAACATTACAGCAGTGATTCCACCAGCTGATAGATGTCGGTAAATGGATTGACAGCAATTCCAAACGGTTTGCTGCTGTCATTTTGAAGATGGTATTGCTCTACACGTTTGGCGTTCTGAATCGCAATGGCTGTATGCTCTGCTAACTGGTTATATACATCGCCAGCTTTCTCATAATCAGGGAGATAAGTGGTCAATGCGTTTTTCACTGCGGGGTAGTCTTTGAAAAATTTGGTGGTGTACTGGAAATGCAACAGATACCAAAATTCAAAGCAGGGATTGGAGAGTGCAATCTGAATCCCCTTCGCATCTGCCATTTTCCTTGCCTTGGAGAGCAGACTGTCCTTTGCAGTGATGGGGTCAGGGTTGTTGTAGTTCACATCTCCATCTGCAACTACCCATACAGAGTCTCCCTCTGATACGGAAATCTGATTTTTGTTCTGATATTCCACGGCTTTCCGGATCAGGCTGAGATAATCTGTTTCACCTCCGCTGGTGCGGCTGCCGACCACACGAATATCAATGTTTGTCTGACGGTTGCGGTAGTGTTCAAAATACTTAGGCTCAGTTTGAGAACCCTCCGTTACAATCAGAATGACAGGCTTTATTTTTCTGCGTCGCTGTCCACGCTTTTCAATTTTTCCACGTGCCATTTTACAGCCCTCCCTTGATAAAGGGGATTGCACCATAACGGCCAATCAGATAGCCTTTCTCCACCTTGGCATCCTTGCGGATGGAAAAATCGTAAAGGGAGAACAGATCGGTAGCCGCTGTTTGCTCGTCTTTTTCGGTAAACCAAATCTGATCTCTCCTCAGCACATCCAGGTCAAGAAGATTGGTGTTGTGTGATGTGAAAATCAACTGGGCTCCATTTGGATTGAACTCCACGCTGTTAAAAAGCGAGACCAGATGCTTTGTCAGAAGAGGATGCAGATGAGCGTCCATCTCGTCAGCGACAAGAAGCGTTCCTTCATCCAGCACCTTTTTTACAACACCGATCAGTTTGAAATAACTGTTGGTGCCATCAGATTCCTCTGCCATGTTCAGCGCGTAGGAAGAAGTATTTCCCTCTGTATCCTGTACCGTGTGAATGGCCTCGATATTGGTAAAGATATCATTACGCTGAGAAGGAGCGGGTTCTGTATCACGCATCTGAAGGGACTGTATGCCAAAATCTGCAACACGCAGCATAGAGGCGATCACATGCCGGTAGTCATCATCTTTGAGTTGTTCTGCTTCAAGGCCGTAGGCGTCTGCAACAGAATTTTTCGTGATGATCTGGCAGGAAGCAAACCATTCCAGAACCGGAATCACTTTGGAATAGCTCCAGTTTGATGCGACAGACAGATAGAGCTTGTTGGCCGAAGTGCGATCCTTGAGAGTATTTTGTTCATCGACATCAACGGTAAAGCGAAAATCTTTTGTGTCTTTTCGCTCAAAAATGAGTGCCTGCCTGCCATTGGGATAGTAATACAGATATTCTTCAATAACAGCTTTGTCTGTTACAGAAAAGCCATACGCATATCGGATGCCATTTGTGGTGAAGATGACCTCAAAGCTGCTGGGGCGAGAGGGTGTTTCCCGGTCAAACTTGAACGGCGAACGCTCAATGGTTTTGTGGAGCTGCTGGTTATGCGAAGTCAGCACATAATTTACCATGAACCAAAATGCATTCAAGACATTGGACTTTCCGGAAGCATTGGCACCGTAAATCACGGCAGACTTCAAATGCTTTTTGTTTCCGTCCACAATCAGGTGTTCCGGATGTTCGTTATCCTTACTGGCAAGCAGGGATAACACGACATTATCTTTGATAGAGAGAAAGTTCTCTACACTAAATTGAATCAGCATAAAACAACCTCCTAAATCCTTGCTATAATATATTATATCCGCATTTTTGTGAAAAATCAACGCAAATGAAAAATAAAAATCTATATAGAGGATTTAAGAGAACAGTCGTGTGGAGAGGATATGTGGTTGTCAATCAAAAATGACAACCACACATTAAATTACACATAAGTAATGTGCGGCTGTCAAAAATCTAATATAAAGAAAGTGGCGAGCCAATGATAGAAGGCAGCCTGGGAAGCAGTTTATTTTGCTCCCCAGGCTCTTTTGCTTACAGGTTCTGACGGATGATCCGGGTGATAATACCTACGGCCACACCCCGCTCCATATCCAGACGGGTGACGGCAAAAGATACATCGTCCTTTTTGCCGGGCATCCGGTAGTCATAGCAGGAATGGGCTACCGCATTGACGCCATTGGAAAGACGCACATAGACAACGCCCTTGTGGACATCTGTGACACGGCCGGCATACTTGCCCTGGATACGGCACTTCTGCAGGTTGTCCCTGTCGGTGTTCTCGGAAATACTCTTGATGTCAGCCTTGATGCCCAAGTCCTCCAGACTGTTGCGCCGCACGCTGAGAATACGGACCAGAACCTCATCGCCTACGGAATAAACGCTCATGGGCGTCACCGATCCAGTCCCAGGCAAGGTCACGGGCAAGGATGGAGGTTTCAACGCCGAAAACTTCCACGCGCACAACCTTTTCAGCCACTGCAATCACACGCGCCTGGACGATGCGGCCCTCATAGACACGGTACATACCGGCAGCATCCGTATCCAGATAGAAAAATCTGGCGTTTGCGCAGCATGGCTTCCTTGCGGCTGGCAACTACGCTGCGGGTTTTGGAGTCGATACCACGCACGATGAAGTCAATGTCAGCGCCGAGCATGTTGCCAAGGATCTTATTTTGGCGCAGCATAAGGTCGGTATATTCCTGGCCGGAAGGGCTGCGGCCCAGATTGATCATCATTTCCTTGATAGGGATAATGACACGGAACCCTTGTAATCTACAACTGCCACCGTCTTGCGGTTGTCCAGCTGTTCAATGCCGCCCAGCTTGCCGGTGATGATCTTGCGGGTGCGGTAGGCATTATGGATTTCATGCCAGATTACATCATCTCGGTCTTCGGCAGTCTCGATATCATCCCGGTTGCGGATGGTAAGGACGGGGCCTCGCCGCGCTGGGGGCGGGCTGGCGCCGGGGAGGAGAGGGAATGGGTGCAGGAGCGGCAACTTCTTCCACAGCAGGAACGTCAGGCTCCACAGCAGGTTCCTCCGCAACAGAAATGGTTTCGGCTGTATCCGCCGACTCTGTTGTTTCGGCAGGAACTTCCTCTGAGACAGGTTCTTCAGGAGCAGCAGCTTCTTCTTCTTTCGGCTGGTACGCTTGGGCTTGGGAGATGCAGGGGGTTCCTGCACAGCGTCGGCGTTATCTTCGTAAACATCAGGCGGCTGCACATCAGAGTCTTCCGGCATATCAGTGGGAGCAGCGCTTTGATCGTCTGTTTCAGAAGGCGTATTCCCGAACATTTCCTCCTCGGTGAGTTCAGGAAGGGGATCTTCAGCCATATCTTCGGCAGAGGTGTCCTCCAGGGGCTGATCCATCTGCCCCAGCAGTTCGTTCAAATCCAGACCATCGCCAGCGTCAGCAGGAAGGGATTCAGGTTGAGCGGTATCGGCCAGCAGAGTTTCGCCTTCCGACATAACGGTTTCGGTAACAGGAGCCTCCTGTTCCAGAAGTTCTTTTTTCTTGGTTGCCATAGATTAAACCTCCTATGAATTTGATAGTTTTGTTTAAGACAGGATGGAATCCTTGTCTGTGGTAATAATGCCTTCCGGCGTACCGGCAGATTTGGGAGGCCGGAGCCTCTTTGGGTGATTTATCTGTGGGGGATGCCGGTTTGGTGGCTTTGCGCTTTGCCGGTTTCTTTGCTGCAGGAGCCGGTTTCGGCGCGGGCTGCGGTGTTTTGGCGGCTTCTTCTTCCAAGCGGCGCCATTCCGGCACATGGGCAGATGCTTTGCAGGAACGCAGATACTTGGCTTCCGGTGTTTGGAGTAATCCATTTTGTCTACCTGCAGAACCTTCTTGCCGCGGATGATGATGAGTGCCTGATCCAGCGGGAGTCGCAGGACTTCATCAGGAGTAAGTACAGGGCGTTTTCCAACACCGGAGGTTTCACGAAACTCCGGTGTATAGTTGGAGATACGCCAGGTGCCCAGCTGTTTGGACTTACTGGATACTGCTACGGAGGCAAGCCCTGTCCTGGCAGAAATAAATTCGGCAGTAAGCTGGTCTGTACAGCCCAAAAACAACTGCGCGTCACAGTTTCCAATGATCTCCTGCCACAAATTCTGTGGGTATCTGTTCTGCAATCCTGCTAGATTTTGGAACACACAGGACATGGAGATATTCCGGGAGCGTATTACGCTGAGCCGGCGGTAGAGGTCGGATCGTGCCGCACGCTGTCAGTTCTTCCCCAAGGATATGGACAGGCACAGGCAGTTTGCCACCCTCGCAGTTGTGGTCTGCATATCGCACCAGTTTGATGAAGCAGAAAGATAGAAACAGCGAGGCCAGAAAATCAAAGGTACTGTCCTGGTCGCTGGTAACGAGGAAGTAGGCACAAGGCTGCTGACCCGGAAGCTCCAGATCGATCTCATTCTTAGCGGTAATTTTCTTGATCAGTTCAGACTGGAATACCTGGAGGCGGCTGCCCAGACCGATAATCACGCCGCTTCGCACTGTGTCGCTGGCCTGCTTGAACAGGCTGTAGGGTGCTTTGGCAGGATGAGTGGAAGGAAGCGCTTCGAGCAATGTGTCAAGTTGGGATTCCCCATTGAGGGTCAGCAGCCGGTAGACTTCGCCAATGTTGCGGTTTTCTTCCGCATAGCCTTGATCCACATACAGTACCAAGGCCTTGAGCAGATTCATCTCGCAGGCATCCCAGAAATGGTCGCTCTTGCCGTTGTTCGTGGTGTTCTTGATGATGACATCTACAAAAAGCTGAGCCATTAGTTCCTGTCCCTCAACTTCGGCAAGGCAACACCAGGAATCTGAGTTTTCAGGCGAAACGAGGTTGAATACCTTGACACAATAGCCCCGGCTGCGGAGAAATTCGCTTGACTTCTCGTACAATTCCGATTTGGGATCGCAGATGATCAGCGATTCTCCAGCGCCATTTTCGCCTCGGACAGTGGCCTGAAGGATACGATTCATACAAAACGAACGGGTTTTCATGGAGCCACTGGCGCCGTAGACTGCCAGATTACTGTTGATTCTGGTATCTTCCGGTATGCAGACTGCTTTGCCATCCAGCATACCCAGTACAATACCCTTGTGCTTGCGCAGGTCGGGCACCAGATCCAGTACGCCGGACATCTCTTTGCGGGACATCCAGCCGGAGGTGCCATAAGTGCCTTTGGCGGAGTAGGAGAAATTGCGGTCTTCATCATACTCGCCGGCATCACCATATCCCATGCGCATGACCATGATGAGCAGCACTGCTAACAAGCCAATGCAGATCAAAATGCCATACACGCCATAAGGCGGTCGGAGCACAGAGGAAAGGCAGAGAAGGAAGTCGGGCGAAGCGGCCAGCGGTGAAGTACCATCGCCGGGAATGCCGCCGCCCTGTTTCCAGGTTGCATAGTTACCCAAAAGCTGTGCCAGAAAGCCGCCTGCGTATAGGATTGCAAGAATGGCAAAGGGCGCTGCAATCAGGCTCACGATCAGTTTTTTCTTGTTTATGGGAACAACCCCCTCGAATTTTGTGAAGTCAATGGTCTGGAAGCGCACTCGGGAACCGCAGTAACTGCGAAGTACCTCTGCCTGGAAGTCAAAGCAGATCAGTGTGCCCGGGCGCTCGGATAGTTCGAGAGAGGTGTTAAAGCGTGCGATACGGGGCAGATCGCAGAAATAGCCAAATAGGACTGGTGAGCCATCCGGTGAAATGCCGTCATGCTCAATAGCCAGTCCGGGCTGCCTCGCCGTAAGACCTTGGAGCAGAATGCGATCCAGCTCCGCAGTTTTCCCAGGGTCGCACAGCAGTGCAAGTATCACCCCTGATGGTCGTTGGTAAGATAAAGAAAATGCTCATAGCTGCCATCCAGCATGAAGAAATCATGTTTGCGACCTCCGGTGCTGGTCAAAATCTGATAAGCCAGATCCATGCTGTTGCCCAGAATCAGTCCATGAACATCCTCATGGCGAAACTGTGAGGACAGGCGTTGTTGGCAGATTACACTCCAGATCAATGCTTTGACCCGCATTTCCGATTTGTAGCGCCATTTCATCAGGGCGCTACTGCTGTTGTAGGTCACGAAGATGCCGGAGGGCGCAAGGAGTATTCCGGTGGAGCGGGAACTGCGGATCTTCGTGGTGTCGATCCCCATTTCTTTCACTTCTCTGGAACTGAAAAAAGCAGGATAGACAATCATGCCACCAGCGTAACCCTCCGGCGCAAAAATTGCCGGTTTTTCATCCCGATACACACATACACCCGCATTATCCATGGTCACATAGGTTTCTGCCAGGCGGTGTAGCCGGAGTCTTCGGTCAATTTCGCATTTCAAACGGTTGGTGTCGGTATCTCCTGTCAGGTAGCTGGCAAACCTGTCCGGCCGGCTTTCCAGCAGAGTGGCTTTGGCTCGCGGCCCCAGACGGTAGCCGCGCAGTTTATCCCGGTAATAGGTACGCAGCAGCCCGTCTTTTTTCAGTGCAGTGACAACAGACTCCAGATAATATGGACTGCCGGGAAGTCTGTTAAGCTGGTCTGTGGGGAACTCGCCGGAGATGGCAGTCAGAGAGAGAAGCCTGTACGCCATCGTGTCTGGCTGTGGGAATTTCCCAAGTGATCACCTCCTTGTGGTGTGCGGCTTTTACCGAGACTGCAAGGAACTTCGGTAAAAATCCGTGGTGTAACGACAGAAAAAAGCCCCGAAATCCGGGGCGAAATACTGTGTTGCGGCAGGTCGGACAAGCAATGGCTGAAAATGCTCAAAAATCCGAGATGGATTTTAGGGTGTTTTCATGCTCAGCAAGCCAGGCGGGAAACCGCTTTTTTTCCATGACACTGATTCTGGTACAGTCCTTTTCGCCCAGCGCAGCGGTGTTGTAGGCATCGCAGAGCAGGCCGGTATCGTCAGCCATGACGAAGGTGGAGAGGACATCCAGAAGCTGCTTTTCTTCCAGATTGTCGTAGTCACGGATACGCCGGGTGGGAAGGCACTGGTCATAAACCTGCGTAAAGCACACCACACAATCGCTGAAGTGGGGCATGGGATGCTCTTTGGCGTATTGCTCCAATGAGAAGTAGAACGGGTCGAGCAGAAACTCAGTGTTTTGTCTCTGCTTGCGTTTTGGGAGCAGCCCGGGCAGGGTGACCTCCAGTACACCGTCCTCATAGACAACCTCAATTCCGTGTACAATACCGGCGGATGTCAGGTAATCGCCTTTGTGGATGGTGGTGCTGGAATATATCAAATGCCGCAGCCTGCAGGCAATTTTCTCTGCCCGCAGGGCGGCGTCAGTGGATAAGACTTCATAGTTGTCCGGATAGCGCTGAATATCCGTGGTATCCATCGCGTAAAGCGCATTGCTCAAACGGGATATATCATCAAGAATGCTTCCAATCCGGTGTGAGATAATTTTTCGTTCCAATCAAGTTCCTCCTGTCTTCTTAAAGTAATGCACCTGGCCCGCTGCATCCACAGTGCAGAAACCGGAAATGCCAGGGCAGTCAATGCGGCGAATGTCTTCCGGATTATCGACCAAAATGATGCGGTGTCCACCGCTGCTGTCATCCCGAAGCGCATGGTTGATCAGGGCCTCCTGGCCGGAAGCTGCGTAGACGATTTCGTATAGTTCACCGTTTGCAAAGAAGATAAGCTTGGCCGGAAAATCACCGGGAGCATGGTATTCCACCTGCCCGATAAAATCCAAGAGTACCCAGGCAGCCCGTATCAGGGAGTTGTCTGATTTTGCTGCCCAACCAGACGGAAAGTAACCGCCTGTATCAGTTTGAAAAATACGGCCCTGCTTTTGCAGATGGGAGAGCAGGGTCTTGATGATTTCTTCTTTGTCAGGGTGAAAGCAAAGAAGCTGCTGCATATTGAGACCGGGATACATCGTGACGATCCGCAGCAGAGCCGCAGCTTCATTTCCATAGATTTCAGCCCTGGTCTTCATGGGTATCACCTCCAATGGCGTAATATAGGCGTATTCAAGACGCATTAAATAGGAAGGAAAGCCAGTCAGTGTAAGCCAAAAAGATGATCTGGCTGGCAAAACTGGTTTTTAGGCGTAATACAGACGCAAAGCAGACGCATAGCGGCGTCTGGAAGGAAAGTTGCACATGGGAATCACCTCGCTTTTCAAATTGTTATATCTGCTGTTCGGCAGATGTGGATTGTTCACGGCGTTTTCGCTCTACGATTTCACGCAGCTCGCGGCGGTCGGTATGATCGATCCTTTCCAGAGGGCTGGCTTTGAACTCCACCATAATATTGTTGTTATTGGTAGAAATCAGACCGTGACCTCTTTCAAAGTGAGTGATCTCCATTGTTTCAGCATCGGACAGGTGCAGGGCTTCCTGTACCCGCTGGGCTTCGTCGTCCTCCAGATTCAGAATGATCTTGGTCTTGGAGTTGTTGATGATGCCCTTACCAAATCTGCCGCCGTCAAGGTCAAAGAAATCGGCAAGATCCTGGCTTGCAAAAATCGAGGCGCCGCCGTAACCGCGTATGGTTTTGGCAATTTCCAAAAGAAAATCGCCGGCCAATCTTACACCAGCAGCACCGGCGCCGGATAGAAGCTGCCAACACTCATCGATGAAGATGGCTTTTTCTTCTGTACGGTCGGCTTTGGCTCTGTCCCAAACAAAGTCCAGCGCCACAAACATACCTACGGTGAGCAGGTCTCCGGTGAGGGAGGAAATATCCAAAACAGTGTACTTGTTGTCGAGCCGAACATTGGTCTGCTTATTGAAGGTGCTGGCGCTTCCGTTTACCAGACGATTTAGGATGTGGGCCATGCGCATCGTTTCCTTGGAGGTTTTCAAAATTTCGTACAGGTCACCAAGCACCGGCATTTCACGGTACTGGCCGGGCTTTGCAGGGTCTTCCAAAGAGGCGTTATCATGAGTGATGCCTTTTGTGTTATAGGTACGAACAAGGGCTTCGTCCAAAAGCTGTCGTTCTTCGTGAGACATATCGGGGATCAGCAGACTGAAAAATATGTGGAGCTGCTGGATCTTTGCTGCAAGTTCAGATAACTGGATGCCTGGACCGTCCAGAAGTTCATTCACCGAGCGGTCTACCCGCCGAATCTCCATGACATTGATGCAGTGGGGACTGGCCGGTGAAATCTGGATAAAGGAGCCGCCCACATTGGAGCAGGCGCGATGGAATTCATGGCCTTTTAGGGGCGCAACAATGAAAATGGGGATATTTTTCCGCCTCATTCGCAGCGCCATCAACTGCATGGTAAAGGTTTTGCCGGCTCCGCTCGTGCAAGGATCGACATATTGGCGTTCTTATAGACCGCAGAATTGAAGATGTCCACGATAATAAGGGAACTGTTGTACTTGTTGACACCCAGCAGGATACCGTTATCATCACACATCTCATAGGATGTAAAGGGATAACAGCTTGCCGCACCGCCTGTCAGCAGGTTGCGCTTACCCCGCTCATACAGTTTCTTTTCCATTGCCACCAATGGCAGGGCAGATAAAAACGCCTGTTCCTCCCGAAAATGGCAGGTGCAGGCGTTCATGTCCTGTGAGAGCAGGAGCTTTTTCATTTCGCTGACCTTCCATTCCAAGTCTTCCTCGTTGGAGGCAGTAATGGTAATCAGCAGATTCAAGTAGTAGAAGTCCTCGTTGTTGGCAAGGCCCTCTTTGAGAAAGTACCCGCTTCGGATAGCGCCATCAATGTCATCAAAGTCTGTGTTGGTGTCGCTGGCGTCCTTGATTTTGGAATGGTTGATACGCAGCTGTCCGACTTTCTGGATGATGGTTTCTTTGGGCTGACGGGAGAGGAACATATCCATATCGATCCCGTCACCGGCATTGACGATAAGACTGAGCCAGCCGGCTGGAACCTGCGTTTTGTAGCCATCAGAGGGCACCAGCAAATAAGCATAATACAGACCGTCAATGCAGATATGGTGACCATGCGTGAAGTCAATGCTTTTTGGCGCACAGAATTCGGTGGCAGGGATATGGTCGATCTCACTGTCGCGCCCTTTGGCAAGGTACTCAGCCACAACCTCCTGTGCCCGGACGGAGAGTGGCTTTACAGCACTTTCATTTCTACAGAGCAGGTTATAGAGGACATCTACGGTAAACTCATCCCAGTTTTTCGGAACGATGACCTCGTTACCGCACTGACGGAGGTAGTTGGTAGCAGTATGGACTGCACTTTGCAGGGCATTGATTGCCTCGCCTTCTTCATCAGAGCGCTTGGTGTTGCTCCACGGCTCATATTCAAAAATCAGGAAGAAACGTCGGGTAATTGCCTCACGGGAACCAATCTGCTGAACGAACTGGAGGTAGTCTTCCTGCATGAGCAGACACTGTTCATTGGTTTCCTGTTCCATCTCCTTCCGAACGGTATCCAGATGGCGGTTGATCTCTGCCCGACGTCAGTACCTTGATTTGCAGCTTGATGGGGCTGATTTTCAAGCAGGATACAAAGGAATAGATGATGTTCCGCTGTTCTGGCGCTGCGCAGCATAAAATTGATGGGTACTACCTCGACGACCTTGACATAGCGGTGGTCCTTCTGTGTGATGCCGTTTTCAATTTTGGAAATCGGCAGATAATCTGCTACCGGGTAACAGGCGGGCTTCGGCCCCGTGCGGATAGGCGTTTTACTTTGCGCCCGAGACCTTCTTTGCTTGGCGGCTTTCTCCTTGGCACTTCTGCTTTTCACAGGACGGAGTTTTGGCGGATCTCGTAGCCACGAACTTCATCAAACTCCGCTGGGAAATCCTCTCTGCCGGAGCGCCGTGACCGTCTGGAAGCCTTGTCGGGCTTGTGTACCTTCTTTTAATATGCTTGCCGCCATGCCGCCGGAACTGCATCTCTTGCGCTGTTACCGCCTACAATGCGGCGGTTTCTGCAGGTACTTTATGAAAATCAGCAGAAAAGAGGAAAGGCTCTCACCGGAAATTCCGATAAGCGCCACCAATGCTGCTGGCAGTGCGGTCACACAAAGCGATGATACGGGCAGTCAGGCCAAGAGGAAGCAATGAAAAAACCGGCACACCAATGGCAAATGCCAGGATGCCGGCTTCAATCACATTGCGGGCTTTGAACATACCACCGAAGAAGGTGCCTGACCTCGATGAAATTCGGTGGTATGTGGTAGGTATCTCGGTCGATTTTATGATTCATGATTAACCTCGTTTCCGAAGCCGGGCGGGCACATCAGTCGATAATCCAGAACGGACCGCCAGCTCCAGCGCGCCGGCTGGCCTCATTTAAGATAATGGACAGATCCCAGAGCTGTTCGCTCCGTGTGTAACTGGCAGGGTCAGCCACCATGATCTTGCCGTCTTTTACGCCACGCAGGACAATGAAGTGACCGGATGAGGTAAAGTGGCCTTCCAGACATGATTGCTACTACCAGTTTACCATTAGCCAGTGCGTCTGTGACGCGCTGTGGTTCCGCAGTGGTACAGCCGGAAACCGGAAGCCCCCATTCCCCAGC
>SCPN01000762.1_pt1 | contig 55538 bp, 57 predicted proteins | sample 6106831 | NCBI WGS metagenome assembly SCPN01 (sample SAMN10720447, study PRJNA508395) | human gut metagenome | isolation source: Participant 1, 0 month | reverse complement strand
TCTCAGGTCTTGGAAAAGGAATCACAGCAGCTTCTCTTGGGCGTCTGCTCAAGGCACGCGGGTACACAGTTACAATGCAGAAATTTGATCCGTACATCAACATTGACCCGGGTACAATGAATCCGGTACAACACGGTGAAGTTTTTGTAACAGACGATGGAGCTGAGACAGACCTTGACCTTGGACATTATGAAAGATTTATCGATGAAAGTCTTACCAAGAACTCGAATGTAACGACAGGAAAGATTTACTGGTCCGTTCTTCAGAAAGAACGTCGTGGAGATTTTGGTGGAGGAACCGTACAGGTCATCCCGCATATCACGAATGAGATCAAGAGCCGTTTCTATCGTAACCCTGCAGCTGCAGATACCGAGATTGCGATCATCGAAGTCGGTGGAACCGTCGGAGACATCGAAAGCCAGCCTTTCCTGGAATCTATCCGCCAGTTCCAACATGATATGGGACATGACAATGTTGCGCTGATCCACGTCACACTGATCCCATATCTGCATGCTTCCCAGGAGATGAAGACCAAACCGACTCAGGCAAGCGTAAAAGAATTACAGGGAATGGGAATCCAGCCGGATATTCTGGTCTGCCGTTCTGAGCATCCACTGGATCAGGGAATCAAAGACAAGATCGCCCTCTTCTGTAACGTGCCATCTGATCACGTTCTTCAGAACCTGGATGTGGAATACCTTTACGAAGCACCACTCGCCATGGAAGAAGAACATCTCGCTTCCGTTGTATGCGAATGCCTGAAGCTTGACTGTCCGGAACCGGATCTGAAAGACTGGAAAGAGATGGTCGAATGCCTGAAACATCCGACACAAGATGTAACAGTCGCCCTGGTCGGCAAATATATCCAGCTCCATGACGCATATATCAGTGTTGTTGAAGCATTAAAACATGGCGGCATCTACAGCCACACAACCGTAAATATCAAATGGATTGACTCTGAAACTGTCACACCGGAAAATGTCGATGAACTTCTCGGTGATGTAAGTGGTATCCTCGTACCTGGTGGATTCGGTGACCGTGGTATCGAAGGTAAGATCGAAGCCATCAAATATGCAAGAACACATAAGGTTCCGTTCCTCGGACTCTGCCTTGGAATGCAGCTTGCAATTGTAGAATTTGCAAGAGACGTTGTCGGATATCATGATGCACACAGCGTAGAACTGAATCCAAACACTACACATCCGGTCATCCACATCATGCCTGACCAGATCGGTATTGAAGACATCGGTGGAACCCTTCGTCTTGGTTCTTATCCTTGTGTTCTTAACAAAGAATCAAAAGCTTATAAATTATATGGAAAAGAAGAAATCCACGAACGTCATCGTCATCGTTATGAAGTCAACAATGACTACCGTGATGCTCTTACTCAGAACGGTATGCTCTTATCCGGACTTTCTCCGGACGGCAGAATCGTAGAGATGGTGGAAATTCCGGAACATCCTTGGTTCATCGGAACACAGGCACATCCGGAACTCAAATCCCGTCCGAACAAACCACATCCGCTGTTTAAGGGATTTGTGGAAGCTTCTCTGGAATATAGTAAAGAGAAGTAAAATTATATTGTTTCTTCTAAATAAGCTCCAGGATCAACAATTATTTTGCTGATTCTGGAGCTTTTTCTTTATTCGTTCTTTTTTATCCATTTTAGAATTCCGTACAAACATACGACTAATAAAACCGGGCCAAACCATTTCAGTATAAAAAGAAACGTGTATTGAATAGATAAAATCCATTCACCATTTGCTGCTGAAATGCCATTTCCTGTTCTAATTTGAAATTGGAGCCAGGTATCCAATGCAATGTAACCATAATATAAAAGCAACAGAACACCTAAAGGAATCGAAATCAGTAAAATATTATTTTTTCTTTTCATGCGATCATCTCCTCTTCCATTATTATTTTTTTATTACTTTAATTTTATATTATTTTCAGATTTATTTCAATATTTTTTGTATTTACAGATTTTTAGTCATTATACTATGAATTGTAGAAGTCGTTTGCGACATCTTCATTATACGCCACAGTGCGCATCCTGCCGGAGGCTTTTATTACATAGGAAACGAAATTTCTATAGCAGTAAAACTACCATCATCGGCGGCAGTAATAAACATTCTTCTATTCTTTTTAACTAGTTCTCATCAGCAATCTCAATCAGCTTATCCAGCAGTTCAGAATAACTATATCCCAAATCTTCCATCAGCTGTGGATACATGGAAATACTTGTGAATCCCGGAAGAGTATTGATCTCATTCAGGTAAACGTGATTGGTCTTCTTATCCAGGAAGAAATCCACACGGCTCAGTCCGTGTCCGTCAATTGCCTTAAAGGCACGAACAGCATACTTACGGATCTGTTCCTGAATCTCTTCATCTACTTTTGCAGGGATACATGTCTTACTCTCTGCATCTTCGTATTTGGATTCAAAGGTATAGAATTCACCATGAGGCATGATCTGTCCGACTCTGGATACGATGATGTCATCATTTCCAAGAACGGCTGTCTCAAGCTCGATACAGTCTACACATTCTTCTACAACGATGTGTGTATCATACTTCGCAGCTTCTTCCAGCTTTGCCATCAGATCTTCCTCTTTATCGCAGCGGTAACATCCAACACTGGATCCGGAACGGCTTGCCTTGATAAAGCACGGCATTCCAAGTTCTTTCATAATAGAAGCTTCGACTTCTTTTGTCTCTTCCATGTTTTTTTCCACTACAACCAGCTTTCCATCATTGCGCTTCTTTACATATACAGATTTGACCTGTGGGATTCCTGCACTTTCAAATACTTTCTTTGCAAAAATCTTATCCATACATGCACTGGATGCAAATACACGGCATCCTACATACGGAAGCTGTGCCAGTTCAAATAATCCCTGGATAGTTCCATCTTCTCCGTAAAGTCCGTGAAGTACCGGGAATGCAACATCCTGACTTCTCAGAAGATTGAATACACCTTCTACCACTTCTGCTCCGTCAAGCCAGGTATCTTTTGACAGGTCATTATCTTCCTGCTTTAAGATGTACCATTTCCCATCTTTTGCAATGCCGACAAGTGTAATCTCATATTTATCTTTATCCAGATGCTTCATCACTGAATTACAGGAAATTCGTGAAATTGAATGCTCACTGGACTGTCCGCCACAAACAACAAGTAACTTTTTCTTCATATCAGTTTCCCTCTGTTTCTTATCATATACTCTTCTCCGGTTCTCTCCGGATACTACTTAGAATAATTTACCACGTCCGCCATGCATTTACAATAAAAGTTTGGAATTTCAATAAATTTTTAAGCATTTTCCAGGTTTTCCACAAATGCAAACAGCTCTTCCATCGATCCCTGGTAATCGCTTTCGATTGGAGATCCTTTTATTTTCCTTCGTATCTGTAACAAGGAATGTCTTTACGCCGAGTTTCCGAATTGCAAGATCCTCTTCCACGTCATTTCCTACCATCAGACACTCTTCCGGTCTAAGATGAAACTGTTCAAGAATTGTTCGGTAATAGTCCACATTTGGCTTGCAGTAACAATTATCCTCATAAGTTGTGATCAGCTCAAAATCCTCTGCATCCAGTCCCGCCCATTTGATCCGGTTCATCGTTGCCACCTTTGGAAATACCGGATTGGTTGCAAGGTAGGTGCGGATTCCTTTTTCCTTTGCCTTTTTCACAACCTTGTCCGACAGACTGTTGGACTGCGTCACCGCAATTGCCTGGTTAAATTCATTTGCATAGAAATCAAGGGCAATCCGTTCGGAATTCTCCGAATCCGTCGGAAGCAGTTCGTCCATATACTGCCAGAATGCTTCCCGGTTGGTACAGCTTCCGTCATTATTCACCATCGCTCCATAGCCCTTCCACACGGATGCGATAAATGCTTTCGGATCAAAGGAAATCCCCTCGGATATATATTTTTTTGCCAGAAGCGGCATATAAAAGGTAACAAATTCGTCCTGGTTCATCGGAAGCAACGTTCCGTCAAGATCAAATAAAATATGTCGAATGTGCATTATTCTTCCTCCAGATTCAGATGATGTAACTTTTTGTAATAAGAGTCCAGCGTATACAAAGCAGCCACCGGATTATTTCCAAGCACCCGATCCTTTACAACCAGCGTTGTACTCGGCGCCTCGGCATATTTGTAAAAGAGGCTGTCATGTCCCACGCAAAGTCCCATCACGATATTGATGTCCGTCTTCTCTTTGTTCAGCATCTGCGCCTGCAGGATTGGGTTACACATATGAACTCCGACCTCCTCGCACCGTTCCGGAATGCCGACCTCGGTCTTTGGAACTTCTCCGATCTTACAGCCCACACCGTACACTTCAAAGCCGTATTCTCTCAAAAGTCCTGCCAGCAGGTGGCTTTCTTTTAAGAGTCCCACACAGCTTGCAATTCCGATCTTCTTGGCACCCAGTTTTTTTGCCCAGCGGATCGTCTCCTCCACACGGGTTGCCTGGCAGTAAAAATCGTGCTCGATCTCGGCACTTGCACGCATGATCTTTAAATCTTTTTCATCTCCCAGATAGGTATCAAGCGCCATCTGCCGGTCTTTCAAGTCCATATTATGTGACACGCAAAATCCAGGATATGGCTTATGATTCTCTATATTCTGCTTTACATTACATTTCTTGACATTGCAATCTATACATGACAACTTTTTTGTTTCTTCCACTTTTTTCTGCCTCCTCTTGATATACAGATAAGGATAACTTGTATTTTCGGGAAATGCAAGTTAAAATACCTCTGCTTTACCAGTCCCTCTGAAGAAAGACTAACCACCACCGTTATGATAGCACCCATGCTTTGATTATATCAGCCGTGAAATTTCACCACAGTAAATTTATCAGTTGGATTCCAACAAACTCTTATCAATAATCTGGAAATTTGCCCGGTGTATGTACAACGCTTTCCCATCGATCATCAACTTCGTAAATTTCGGCAGATCATCCGGGATTTCCCAGTACACATCTTCTCCGCTATACGCTACGATTGGCTGTCAAAGCTGGGATTTGATAACAACCACTCTGGCTTTTCCAAACATATTTTTATACTTATTCAGGACACCTGCGATCGCAGTATTGTCTGTAATCTTACCGCTTGCATTGCTTTCAATATCCTCCTGCGTAAAATCCACATCCGCTTTCAACGCGTCCTGCGCAAAAATACAGGTATCACCACAACTCTCGATTTCCTTTCCATCGATTGTAATCGTAATGACAGAGGAAAGCTCATATCCCGTGATAACATTACCGTCTGAATCATAGCTTGAAGTTTCCACTGCATTTCCCTGCACATTGATCTTGTCTCCTGTGGTTGTCATTACACGATTCCCGTAATTATCATAGGTCGTAATCGTGTACGAATTCCCCACTAATTTTCCTGTAATATCGTTCAATTTGGAGCTGAGCATACTGCATCCCGCAAGCGCTATAGTCATGACTGCGCATACTGCTGCCATTGCAAATCTTTTCTTTTTCATAAATTTTCTCCTTTGTCCTTTCGCAGAATCATCTTTTTGCCATTACCTTACTTTATCTGAAGTATCCCTGTATAATTATGTAAAATGTCGTCCGGCTGCATCGCATCCGATACCATGGCAATCTCAAGCTTATACTCTGTATCCTCATCACCAATTGATCCCTGAACCGGCACATACCGGTCAAAGCAAACATTTTGTTTCTTTTTTGTTGTGACAATTATCGTGACATAATCCTCCGTTGTCTGAAGCTTGTAGTAGATATCTTCTTCCGGGAATGTATCCCTTGCCCGGTCGATCATGTCCGCATAATTGTAATATTCCGATTTTTCACCAAGACCTGTCGTTTTTTCATCGATCGCATTCTGCAGCTTTTCTAAAACTGCTGCTGTTCTTGCCTCATTTTGCCTGCACTCGATCGCTGACGTAATATTCACATACAGTGAAATAACAAGTATAATCCCAGCCATAACCGCTATTGATGTTAGCCAGACCATGGCAAGCTTTGATTTCTTTTTCTTTACTTCCTCTTTTGTGAGATGGATATTCGAAAATTCGTTTACAAAATATATCGGATTTTCATTTCCGTAAGCAATAATCGCATCGACCGTGTCATAACCTCTTTCAACACTGTATTTCTGCCATACACCATATTCTGAGTAAAACTTTTCCAGCCTGTAATAGAACGATAAAAACCATCCTGTATATCGTTTTCTCCGGATAAAAAACGCACAAATCCCGCCAATAAGAATTGCAAAATATCCGACTCCCATTACGCCATAATAAAGACCTTCTATTTTCGATACCTGCTTTTCCGGCAATACCGCAAGTAACTGATATTCCCCATTCTTTTCTTTTTCCCAGTATGTCTGAAACCGACTGCCATAAGAATATTTGATCGGATCCATTCCAAGTTCTGCAAGTGTGTAACTTACATGCTCACCTTTATTCGGATTTTTCAAGCGCAATGACTCGCCATCCTCCTGCACAACTCCAATTACGCTCTTTTTTCCTATGAGAGAATATCCTGTTACACTTTCAAACGGATCATACTGACCGGCTCCGAAAAACCATACCAGTGAAAGGATCATATAAAGGACAAAGAGCTTTATGAATTCTTTCCACACGTTATATTTTAAAGACCTTTCTATGATCTCTTTTTCATGTGCCGGGATTCCGGGCAGTGTGCTGTACCAGGAAGCGAACCGCTCTCTTTTGGTTTCCTCATCCATTGCTTTTCTTAGATTCATTGCTGTTGCAAGCTGCATCTTCTTTTCCTCCTTTGTACATCTTCTTAAGGATAACTTGTATTTTTTTGAAATGCAAGCGTCCTCTGGTATTCTTCGAAAATCAACAAAATCATACGAACTACTTCATTTTCAAAAAATTCCTTTATATTTTTTGACATCATTTTATTTTTGTGTTAAAATTCAGATACTAAGACATATACATCATTTAAATTCAATCAATTATACTTTGTAATTTTTAAGGAGGGATCATACCAATGTTCAATTTTAAATTTTATCTTCTTCCACTCCTCATCCTTTCAATTGGATTATCCGGATGTACAAAGCTAAATAAAGATGTCTCCAAAACACTCTCTATTGTTATAGAACCTGCTTTTAAGGAGCAGGTTCTTGATGCTGTAAAATATGCCACATCCAAAAATAACTCTCTGGAATTTGAAATTAAAATATTATCTCCTGATCCTGATAAAAGATCTGCAGAAATTCAGAAACTCCGTACACAGATCATGTCTGGAAAAGGTCCTGACTTATATCTTGTTAACTGTTCCACCGATGGAGCTGCGCAGATGAACGAACCTCTTTTTGAAAATCCTTATAAGGCAATGCAAAGTGGTGTATTCGCCTCATTGGATAAATATATGAAAAAAGATTCTTATTGGCAAAAGGAAAACTATAATCCGTCTTTTCTTCTCCCCGGTCAATATCAGGAAAGACAATATATTCTTCCTCTTTCCTGCCACTATAATATGTTAATCTCCGATACTGTACTTGATTATACACAGGAAAATGATACCTTAGAAGATTGGATTTCAAATATAAAAAGTTCTTCTGACCACGCTCTGAAAAATGCACTATTCGAATTAGATAATATCAGTGGTAACTGGTTTCAACCTGCTGCGGATTACAATTCCGGTCAGATTTTCTTTGATAAGGAAAAGTGGAGTAATTTCGCATTAGAATACTTATTATTTAAACAAGATTATTTAGAAAATGAAAAGACAAATAATACTGATACTAGCTCTTCGCATATTTTAATCTCATCTTTGGATGACATAAACGAACACACAACGCAAATAGATATAATCCCTGATATTCAGGGAAAAAAAATGGCTGCCATTCGTTGCTTTGGTGCTGTAAGTATGGCATCTGATTATAAAGAAGAAGCTTATCACTTCTTAATGTATTTTTTAAATAACGTAATTCAGGAATCAACTAGTACTAATGGAATGTCACTAAGCGCAAATGGTGTCCTTGGAACAGATTATCCGGTACAAGTATCTGCCATCCGTACAAAACTGTCCTTCTTAGATCAGTCAAAACAGGATTTAGCTATAAAAGCATTTCAGTCCTTAGAAGGAGCATATTTTCCGACAGAAGTTGAACATTTTATTTATGAAGAGATTATAGAAAATAGTAGTTTATTATATGGTCCGCAAACTGATTTTAAAAAGATATGGCAAGATAAGCTTTCGGCTTTAGCAGACAAAGCATGGAATGATTATCATACACAGGTGACAGAATAGTTTAAGTGAAAGCGAGCGTGATGCAATGAAAAAAAAGAAGAAGGGATTCTTACTGGCTTTCCCTGCAATATCAGGATTTCTTTTCTTTTATCTGATCCCATTTTTGATTGTTTTGTGGTATTCTGTTTCTTTTGGTATCGGAAAACGCGAATTTGTAGGTCTTGATAATTATAAAGAACTATTTAAAAATACAATGTTTTTACTGGCAGTAAAAAACACTTGTAAATATATGCTTGTTACAATACCAGTTACTTTAGGGACAGCTCTCTGTATTTCTGTAATTTTACAACAGATTACGAAAGGTCAGAAAATTTTCCGACTCTCTTTTCTTTATCCAATCATCATGCCAATCGCATCTATAGTTTTAGTCATCCAGTTTTTTTTCAAAAATAATGGTTTTTTGAATCTGATACTAAACTTTTTTTATCTTCCTGAAAAAGACTGGCTTCATATATCAAGCGCTTTTTGGATCATCTGTATTTTATATTTCTGGAAATTTGTTGGATATTATATTTTCATTTATTCTTCCAGACTTCAGATGATTCCGAAAGAATATTATGAATATGCCAGTCTTCACGGAGCCGGAAAATGGCAGAGCTTTTATTATATTACCTGTCCTATATTGTTTCCGGTTATCCTTTTTACATTAATACTCTCCATAATGAATGCGTTTAAATGCTACAGAGAAGCTTTTTTACTTGGCGGAACTCATCCAGACAACAGTATTTATTTTTTACAACATTTTATGAATAATAATTTACAAAATCTGAATTACCAAAAGGTTTCCGCTAGTGCAACTATTATTACCGTATTTATTCTTTTTCTAAGTGGTCTTATCTATATGATATACTATTTTCTAAAGAGGAGGACTGCCGATGCATAAGTACAAACAGTACACCCGGCTCTTTGTTTTTTCGATCATAGCCTTTATTTTTTTATTTCCAATTATCTATCTGATTGTATTTTCAGTTTTTCATTCAGATACCGGATTTTCTCTGATGAATTATTATAAAGTTTTTCTGGCAAAACCTGATTATCTGATAAAATTTTGGAGAAGCCTTGCCATGTGTCTGATGATTGCGACAGGACAAACCCTTTTTTCCTGTATGTCAGGAACAGCATTTGCAAAATATTCTTTTCCTCTGAAAAAATTCTGGTTTATACTATTTGCACTATTTATGATTTTACCGATTCAGGTAACACTGCTGCCAAATTATATTTTATTAGAAAAACTAAAACTTTTAAACAGTTGGAAAGCTTTGATAATCCCTGCAATATTTTCACCTTTTGGAACTGTATGGCTTACTTTCGTTTTCCAGGCAATCCCAGATTCTACACTTGATGCCGCAAGAATGGATGGCGTAAATCAGCTACAAATGATTCGCTACATTATAGTTCCAAATCCAAAGCCTGCCGTTATCACATTATTTATATTAGTATTTACAGAAAGCTGGAATATGGTTGAACAGCCTATCCTTTTTCTCGAAAAAGAAACCGACTATCCCCTTTCTGTTTTTCTCGCATCACTCAATCAAAATGCTGTTGGAATTCAATCCGTCTGTGGTCTACTATGTTTACTTCCAGTGACATTTTTCTTTTTATATTACAATACAGAATTGACGGATGGACTAAAAGATATTTTATGGAGTTGATAAAATGATGAAAAAGAAAACCTGGAATGCCGGATGTATGATCCTGATTTCTTTAATGATCTGTACTATTTTATCCATCCGTATAGAAAAATGGATGCAGATACCTGTAGAGATTGCAACGATCAGTCAGACAGAAGAAGAAAAGCTTAATTCTACCATCCGTATTCCCAAAAGTTGCTATAATACCGATACAAATATGATTTTTTATCTGGCAGAGCAAGAAGGAGTATTCGGAACAAAATTTCTCGCCTTTTCAAAGGCTGTCGATCCTCTTTCCATAACCGCAGATAGTATTCTTCTTCCGGAAGAAAAAGATGAAAAAGGACAACTTTTGCAGATCATAAAATGGTCTACATATCCATTAAAAGATGGAGATGAAGTCACCATCGATCAGGAAGGGGAACATAAAAAACAGTCTGGTGAAAACAGACGTATTTTAGAAAAACAAAAATCTTTTTTCTTTTTGTTTGGAATAACCGTCCTGATTTTAATTTTTATCTTTGCTTTTGGAATTAAAGATTTGTATAAGTTTCCTGCCGGAGATTATAGAAAATGTGTCAGAGGAATGCTACTCATTCTGATTGGATTTGGTATCTTATGGAAAATTACTGCACTTGTGAATATTCCGCGAGAATATCTGCCTCCGGAATGTATATTGGATCTGGGATTTTATTTACATTAATCTATATAACGGACAAACAAACCGCAAGAAAAGTTTAAATCGCAATAGCAGTTTGACTTTCTTCTTTTTATCCTATCAATACTTTTTTTCCTTCAAATGCAAAACCATAATGATGAATCTCTTCTTTTTTAGACTGTCATATAGTTCTGCATCATAACATTTTTCTTTAATCTGTGTCAGTGCCGTCTGCACAGTGTCTTCCAACGATTCTTCTCTTTTTATATTCTCACTTTAATATCAGTCTGATCCGCAATGAGTCCCAGAACAAATCCATGATAAAATCGTTCCGGTTCATTTTGTCCTACATCAAAATAACTGAATGTTGTCATTATAATCTGATTCATATAATAGTTCATAGCATCTATATCATCACTTAATAATGCCTTCATGAACTGATTATAATTGGATTGATTCTTTGCGAACCATCCTTTAAACATAGTTGTAAACATTGCTGTTGTTTCCAGATTGGTGATTCGCAGATGATACCATGGCTCTAACAAAACGCCCCGATATTCTATCTGCTATTGCTTTCAGATAACCACTTACCGCAAATCAGGCTCCAGATTGCATTCTTTGAATTTGACTGCTGTTCAAATACGATTTGTTCATCAAAAATTAACTACGATTTCTTTTCCTGCAGCAATTCTTCCATCTTTTCTTTGATGTCTGTGGAAGCTTTTCGAATCAGTTCATCAATCATACTATTTGAACTGGTATCTGCCCAATAAGGACGGACCTGTTTTTTATCTAAAAAATTAGTAATTGACCAAGGATTATAGATATCATGCGTATTTCCAAATACAAAACCATCATACCAGGACTTTACAAGCTTTTTCTGATTGTTCATCCCACGCTCTTCTAACGCCTGAAATACTTCTTCTTCCGAAAATCCGAAACAGGTTTCATACTCCGTTGATGTCGTTGTTACAACGTTAAGATTATTTAAATCTGAAAATACAGATTCTTTCGACACGCGTGTAATCCCTGTCATCATTGCTCTTTCCAAATATGGATTTTCTTAAACGTTGCATTAAATAAACTTCTGATAAATGCTGTAAATTCTTTCCAATATCCATAAAGATAAGCTTCCTGCATCGGGGTATCATATTCATCCAGCAAAATAATAACTTTCTTTTTATAATACCGGCTCAGGCAATTTGCCAGATTTTTTACCGCATTACAGATTGTATCATTTGCCACCTATTTTTTGATTCCTGGATTTTTTGCATAATAATCTAACTCTTCAAAGCATTTCCTCTCACCATCCGTAAGTTCATTACTTTCAAGCAGATACCTATGTTCTGAATAGGCTTCATTGATCGCCATGATAATCCCATCTCTGGCATCTTCATAATTACTGCCTTTAATTGCTGGCAAAACTCAGAAAATTACCGGATAGGTTCCTTGCATTTTACGATACTTTTCCTTTTTCCAGACTGCCAATCCTTTAAAAAGGTCTTCCCGTCCTGTAAATTGATTGGAAAAGAAACAATTCAGCATACTCATATTCAATGTTTTTCCAAATCTACGCGGTCTGGTGATCAAAGTAATTTCATCTTTTGATTCCCACCACTTACAGATCAGATCTGTTTTATCAATATAAAAACAATCATTCTCCCGAAGAGATACAAAATTCTGTTTTCCGATACTGATTACTTTTTGCATGAAAGATTTCCTCCCTTCCTGAATATCTATGGGTTATTATATCCTATTTGTTTCTTATCTTTCAACCGCTTATTTGTGTTAAATTTCTTTTCCTTCTGTGATGGTAAAATAGGTAAACTTTTTATGATCCATTTGAATTTTTATTGTGATGGAATGATTCTTTGATTTTTCTTCTTTTATCAATTCTAAGTCTACTTTTACAAAGTAACTATTAGATTCTTTTGTTATGTTAATGTCTATTAAATTGTGGAATCGTATTGTTGCAGAATTTTTACTGGTAAATAATAAAATGTCTTTAAGAAAGATTGGAATGCCGCTTCTGTTATGAAGTATTTTTGCAAAGGCTGAGATAAGGATTGATTATCACTTCCGGTTTCCAGAATTTTTTTGTATTCTGTCTCTGCCCTGGAATCGTCATTTAGCCATTCATATATGAAAGTAGTAATTACTTCTTTGTCCGGCTGATATTTCTGCAACGATATTATGATTATCGCACAGAGAACAATAATAGTACCAATGGAACTGGATAATCTTTTTTTCATAGGCATTATTTTAAACCTCCTTTGTTCTTTATAAATATCATATATATGATTTTTATTGATGGCAATATTTTTTACAGTTTTTCATATTTATTTTTTGCTTCATTGATACACATTTTTACATGCGTTATACTGAAAAAAATGATTGCAAAACTTAAAAGCCGAAAATGAATCAACGAAATAAGGAACTATTATTGATCTAGATACTATAAAACTCAAAAACAAGTCAACAGAATAAGAATATTTTATTGACTTAGATACTGTAAAATTCAAAGCTAATCAACGAAATATGCAGATATAGTTGATTTAGAATTTCAGAAATTAAAAACAGATCAACAAATTCGTTTATAATGGATCCTATAGTGTGGACATGAAACTTAGATAATTAGGTCAATTCCTTAGAGTATTTTCCAAGTTGTAGACATGAAATTGATAAACAATTATTCCTTCATGGTCTTATTTCCAACTTGTAGACAAAGGTTTAACCACCATTGCTGTTGTGATATATTAATAAACAGAAAGGTGGACACACTATGAGCAAAAAAGTACCTTTTACAGAAGAACAATTACGTGTTTTGGAGTTGAATCCTTATACTTATTCCGTAAGTTCGAATCGCATTACGTTTACACTTGAATTCAAAAAATTCTTTGTTGATCAGATTCGAAATCACAGAAAAACAACCCCTGAAGTCCTTAAAGCAGCTGGTTATGATCCGTCTTGGTTTGCACAAGGATGCAAAAGCAGTCTGCGCAGACGTATTCTTGAAGAAGCAGATTCTGAGCAAGGACTTCGTCCTCCACGAGGCCTTTCTACAGAACAACAGCTTGCTGCATTCGAGGCAAAAGATCTTTCTACACAAAAAACAGATGCCAGTATCAAAGAATTACAGGAACGGATTGTTCATTTAGAAAAACAGGTTGAGTTTTTAAAAAAAATTTCAAATATCGTAACAAATCCGAAACTGCAGTAGCCAAAACGCGTGAGCAGACAAGCGCTATCTTTGAATTAATCTTTAAAGAAACTCTAATCTGGTTGATTGAAAATTACAGAAATCATAAATAAATCAACAAATTCGGCGTTGCTAGAGATGTTGGAAAATAATTGAATTAAATTTAGGGAACGCAAGACAGGCGCGGGAAGCGGAGCTGAAGCTCCTGTTCCGCTGGAGATTGATTAGTTTGTGGAATGATGCACTCTACTCTTTTGCCCCGCCACATACGCTGTGCTGCATTCGGCTAATGTTGTCGCATCATCCGAATGAGAGCTGGCGCTCTATATAAAAATAAAAAGATGCCAAAAATCATGCGAGCATGATTTTTGGCATCTTTCCATTTTTATGCACAGCTTGTAGCGTTTTCAAACTGCGAATTATACAATTCCGCATAAAACCCATTCTTCTCAAGTAGTTCTTCATGGTTCCCCTGTTCGATAATATCGCCGTCTTTCATTACCAGTATAAGATCTGCATCTCTGATGGTGGAGAGTCTGTGGGCGATTACGAAGCTGGTTCTGCCTTTCATGAGGTTATCCATGGCTTTCTGGATCTGGACTTCGGTTCTGGTGTCTACGGAGCTGGTGGCTTCGTCTAGGATCAGAATCTTTGGATCAGCCAGGATGGCTCTGGCGATCGTGAGGAGCTGTTTCTGACCCTGGGATACGTTGCTGGCTTCTTCGTTGAGAATCATGTTGTATCCGCTTGGAAGAGTCTGGACGAAACGATGTACGTGGGCAGCTTTGGCTGCGGCTACGACTTCTTCGTGGGTTGCATCGAGTTTGCCGTATTTGATGTTATCTTCGATGCTTCCGCTGAACAGCCAGGTATCCTGAAGTACCATTCCAAACATCTGTCTGAGTTCGCTCCGGTTGAAGTCTTTGATGTTGTGTCCATCGATCTTGATTGCCCCGCTGTTGACATCATAGAAACGCATCAGCAGTTTGATCATGGTTGTCTTTCCGGCTCCAGTCGGTCCTACGATGGCGATCTTCTGACCTTCTTTTACTTTTGCAGAGAAATCATTGATGATGATATGCTCCGGATTGTATCCGAAGTGTACGTGTTCAAATTCTACATTTCCCTGTAATCCTTCTACAGATACTGGATTTTCAGCAAACTGATCTTCTTCTTTTTCGTCCAGAAATTCAAATACCCTCTCTGATGCAGCGGCTGTCGACTGGAGCATGTTTGCTACCTGTGCAACCTGCTGGATTGGCTGTGTAAAGGATCTTACATACTGGATAAAGGACTGGATATCTCCAACTTCGATGGTCTGTTTGATTGCAAGGTAACCACCTAAGATAAAAACTCCTACATATCCAAGGTTTCCGACAAACTGCATGATCGGCATCATCATTCCGGAAAGGAACTGTGATTTCCATGCAGAACGGAACAGGATATCATTAGTCTCATCAAATTCGCGGATCACGTCTTCTTCTTTATTGAATGCTTTGACAATATTATGTCCGCCATATACTTCTTCTACCTGACCATTGATATGTCCCAGATATTCCTGCTGGCTTTTGAAGTATTTCTGTGAGTGTTTTACGATTACAGAAATCAGTACCATAGATACCGGCAGGATCAGAGTGCGATCACAGTCATCAGCGGGCTGATACTGAGCATCATGATCAATACACCGATGATCGTTGTCACGGATGTGATCATCTGGGTTGCACTCTGGTTCAGGCTCTGGCTCAGAGTATCTACGTCATTGGTTACTCTGGAAAGTACCTCACCGTGTGTAGTCGTATCAAAATAATTCATCGGCATACGATTGATTTTTTCAGAAATTTCTTTTCGCATGCGATAGGTCAGCTTCTGTGATACGCCTGTCATGATATATCCCTGGATAAAGGAGAAACATGCGCTGATCACGTACAGACACAATAAAGTTAACAGGATTTTACCAATCTTTGTAAAATCAATTCCGCTGCCGCCGGATACTTTTCCGACCAGACCTTTGAAAATTTCGGTCGTCGCTTTTCCGAGAACCTTTGGTCCAATAATATTGAAAACCGTACTTCCGATTGCAAATATCATAACAAAGAAAATACCGATTTTATATTCACTAAGGTAAGTAAAAAGTTTCTTCATGGTACCTTTGAAGTCTTTTGCCTTCTCGCCGGTTCCCATTCTTCCATGTCCACCGCCCATAGGTCCTCTTCTTCTTGGCTGATTACTCATACTATGCTTCCTCCTTTCCGTCATTTTCGTTATTTAAGTCTCTCGCAAGCTCTGCTTCAGAAAGCTGCGATGACGCAATCTGATAATATGCATCACAGGATTTCAGAAGCTCTTTGTGTGTTCCGATTCCCGCAATCTTTCCATCATCCAGCACAATGATCTGCTCCGCATGTAAAATGGTGCTGATTCGCTGTGCTACAATGATCACTGTGCTGTCCTGTGTCTTTTCTTTCAATGCAGCACGAAGGGTTACGTCTGTCTTATAATCCAGTGCTGAAAAACTGTCATCAAAAATATAAACTTTTGGTTTCTTTGCAATCGCACGTGCGATAGAAAGACGCTGCTTCTGACCGCCGGATACGTTGGAACCGCCCTGTGCGATCGGACTTTCGTATTTTTTATGTTTTTCTTCGATAAATTCGGTTGCTCTGTGCGATTTCTGCGGCTTCCTTCATCTCGGCTTCGGATCCATCCGGATTGCCATACAGAATATTGGACTCGATTGTTCCTGAGAAAAGTACACCTTTCTGTGGAACGTATCCAAGTTCATCCCGCAGATCATGCTGGGAAATGGTACGAATATCTTTTCCATCCAATGTGATCGTACCTTCTGTTACATCATAAAATCTTGGAATCAGGTTGATCATCGTAGATTTACCACTACCGGTACTTCCGATGATCGCCGTTGTCTGTCCCGGTTTTGCTGTAAAGCTGATACGTGTCTTCTGCTCCCGGATAACGGAAGGATACGTGGTCAAATTTTACTTCGCCTTTTCTGGATTCTTCCAGTTTTTCCGGTGTTTTCGGATCTTCGATCGCTGTCCTGCTTGTCAGGATCTCATCCACACGGTCTGCTGCAACAGCTGCTCTTGGAAGCATAATAGAAATCATACAGATCATAAGGAAGGACATGATGATCTGCATTGTATACTGGATAAATGCCATCATATCACCAACCTGCATCTGCCCGTCACTGACACCATGTGCGCCGCTCCATACGATCAGTATGGTAATTCCGTTCATGATCAGCATCATCATCGGCATCATAAATGTCATGGCACGGTTTACAAATAAATTGGTTCTTGTCAGATCTCTGTTCGCTTTATCAAATCGTTCTTCTTCATGCTTTTCTGTACTGAATGCACGGATAACCGGAAGTCCGGTAAGGATCTCACGGGTAACAAGGTTCAGTCTGTCAACCAGGTTCTGCAGAATCTTAAATTTTGGTATTGCCACAATAAATAATACAGCAACAACCATCACGATCAGGATTACCCCAAGTACGATGATCCATGACATGCTGACATTCGTATGGAGAACCTTGAAAATACCTCCAATTGCCATGATTGGTGCATACATCACCATTCTCAGAAGCATAACTGCAAGCATCTGGATCTGCTGGATATCATTGGTACTTCTTGTGATCAGTGATGCAGTTGAAAACTTGTCAAATTCTGCATTGGAAAATCCGACAACTTTCTTGAATACCTTTCCTCTCAGATCACGTCCAGTACTTGCCGCAACTCTTGATGCAAGAAGTCCGACAAGTACACTTGCGATCATTCCGAGAAATGCAAGTGCAAGCATCTTACCGCCAGTTGTTAAAATATATCTGTTCTGGAGCTTATCGGTATTCACACCCAGAACACTGTAGGTTTCTTTAATAAATGAAGTTGCTGCCTGTTCCAGCATGGTATCCGGCATATCGTCCATTTTTTCTGATATTTTATCAATAACGTCTGCTCTCTGTTCATCCGGTATCATGTTCAGGATCTCAAAGATATCTGCATTTTCGATCTTTTTCACCTGTTCATCAATGTTTTTCTGCATTTCATCCTGCTGTTTCTTGGCAAGCTCCGGATTTGCCGCAAGTGCTGCTTTCTGCTCATCTGTCATCTGGGACTGCATACTCTCTGCCTGTTTCTCAGCCTGTTCCTTTATAGAAGAAATCATGTTTTCTTTCATAGATTCTTCCATCTTCTTTGTTGTATCGCTTCCAGATTCAAATCCATAAGTCAGAAGCATCGGCTTTCCAAGGATGTCAAATACCTTTCCTGACTTTTCTTCATCTTTTTTCACGGAATCCTTCAGAACATAAATTGCTCCATCATACTTATAATCCGAATCGGATTCCTTTTTCTCATATGCATCCAGCACTGTCTGCTGGTCTTCTTCTGCCACAAAAAGCAACAGCTTATTCATCTCTTCCTCTGCGATTGCATCCGGAATCTTCTCATCAATTCCTCCCTGCTGGATTCCGACATTGACAATGTCTGAAGTATAAGAAGGCAATGACAGATCGCAGTACGCCTGAACGATCAGGATAACAACAATCGCTGCTATAGTTGCTGCATAAGGCTTCAAATGTTTGAATAACTTTCTCATATAGCAATTATTTCCTTTCTTAGTAACTATTTTTATTCCTTAAATGGATTTTTACATGGCATATCACGGAATTCTTTTTCCTGGAAAAGATTGTCACTCATCTGTAAAAAGTCTTCTGCACAGTATTTTCTCTTCTGTGCTCATATTCTTCAGGAGTGTATCTTCCGTGCTTCGGAGAATCTCATGCATGTTGCCAAGAATCTTCTCTCCTCGTTCTGTCAGATGGATCCTTGTCATCCGCTGGTCTTTTTCGTCCTGCTCTTTTCTAATATATCCGAGCTTTTCCAGTTTCTGAACTGCTACATTCACCGATGGCGGCGTAATATGAATATGATCTGCAAGCTCTCTCTGTGACATCGGTCCTACCATCTGCAATATTGCAAGAATTCCTGCCTGTCCGGCTTTCAGCTCTGTATCCTTCATCTGTTTCGTCACATACCATTTATACATATGTCCGACCTGTGCAAGAAGAAGTTGTACCGGCATATTCTCCCTGGTAAAATCCCCACACTCAAATTTATCCGACTTCACCCTTTCACCTCCCGCAATTTGATTAGATATCTATTCATTAGAAGTCTAATCGTTATTTTATGCGTATCACACACATAAGTCAACATTTATTCTCAATAATTTATATTTTTATAATATTTTTCACAAACAAATAATTAAATGCCTAACTATTATTTTCTCATATTAAAACACTACGAAAAGCAAAAAAGGACTCTTCTGCCATTTTCTGTGCAAAAAAGTCCTTATCATTTACCATATCTGCCTTACCTGTAAAGCTTTATTCAATTTTTCACAAATTACATATCTTGCAGGAATGCCTTCACATTTTCCTCTTTTGTCGCCCAGGAAGTGCATAATCGGATCACACTATGGGTCTCATCGTACCTTTCCTGATAAGTTACGCCATATTTTTGACGGATTTCCTGCAATTTGGCATCTTCCACAATAATGAACTGCTGGTTGGTATCGCTGTCCATGAAGAATTCATATCCTTTTTCTTTCAGTCCGTCTTTCAAAAGCATTGCCATATCAATCGCATGTTTGGAGATTTCAAAATAAAGACCATCTTTAAAAAGCTCCAGGAACTGAACGCCAAGCAGTCTTCCTTTTGCAAGCATTCCACCTTTTTGTTTAATGCAGTAACGAAAATCTTGCTTTAGACATGGATTTGTGATTACCACAGCTTCTCCGAACAATGCACCGACCTTTGTTCCTCCAATATAGAATACATCACAACACTTTGCAATATCCGGAAGTGTCACATCGGTTCCCGGTGCCATCAGTCCATAACCCATTCTTGCCCCATCCAGGAAAAGATAAAGTCCACATTCCTTACATACAGTAGAAATATTTTCAAGTTCATTCTTTGTATACAATGTTCCTACCTCTGTCGGATGTGAAATATAAACCATCTTTGGCTGTACAATATGTTCACGAGACTCATCACTCCAGTGCAGGTCGTAATATTCCTTGATCTGCTGTCCTGTAATTTTTCCTTCCTTTGAAGGAAGTGCCAGAACCTTGTGTCCGGTCGCTTCTACAGCCCCGGTCTCATGGACATTGATATGTCCGCTATCTGCACAGATCACTCCCTGGAACGGGCGTAAAATAGAAGAAATTACTGTAAAATTCGTCTGGGTTCCTCCCACCAGAAAATGAACATCTGCCTCCGGTGCTTCACACACCTTCTTAATTGCTTCTCTCGCTTCTTCACAGTAAGGATCTTCCCCATATCCTACTGTCTGCTCCATATTGGTCTCGGCAAGCTTCTCGATAATTCTCGGATGTGCCCCTTCTGTGTAATCGCTAGTAAACAAAATCATTTCAACATACCCTCTACTTTCTCTTTTAATTCTTTTGTAGCCTGCTCAATATCCGGCTGTCCGAAAACTGCACTGATCACGGCAACTCCACAGATTCCGTTTCCGGCAAGCTCTGTCACATTCTCTTCCGTGATTCCCCCAATTGCCACAACCGGAATGTCCACCGTCTCGCAGATTTCCTTTAAAACCTTATGATCCAGCTTTGTTGCATCTGCCTTTGATGTCGTGCCAAAGACTGCACCGACTCCCAGATAATCGGCTCCATGTGCCTGTGCCTTTAGCGCCTGCTCGACCGTCTTTGCCGTTACACCGATGATCTTGTCCTCACCCAGTGTTTTCCGCACATCAAGAGCTTCCATATCGCTCTGCCCCACATGCACACCATCGGCATCTACCTTCTTTGCAATCTCAACATTGTCATTGATCACAAATGGTACATGGTAGGATTTACAGAGCCTGGCAATCTCTTTTGCTTCTGCCAGAAACTCTTCCTCACCCAGATTTTTTTCCCTGAGCTGGATAAATGTAGCCCCACCTTTCAGCGCTTTTTCCACCTGGCTGTACAGGCTTTCTCCATTCAGCCAGTGACGGTCTGTTACCGCATACAGAACCATATCTTTCTTATCTAATCTCATATTTTGCACCTTCTTCCAATTCTTTTCCTTCCATATTATAAATCGCATCGATGATCCGATTACGGTAGGTTGCGTTTCCATCTCCCGGCTGCATATATTTCCAGCCAGTCTCACCGGCAAGCCCCATGGCACAGACCGCTGCTGCCGCTGCTTCCAGATTGTTCTCCGGATTCGCCGCAAGGAATGCCGTCATCATCCCGGAAAGCTGACACCCGGTTCCGGTGATCCGTCCCATCTCCGGACGACCATTCCGGATCACAAAGCACCTCTTTGCATCACTTACAAGATCTATTCCTCCAGTCACAGCAATCACGGAACCTGTCCTTCTGGAAAAATCCTTTATAAACGGAATCATTTTCTCCAGATTCTGCTCCGTCAGTGTATCTGCCTCGTCTGCATCCACACCACTCGTTGTACCATGTCCTGCTGCTAAGGTCTTGATCTCAGAAATATTTCCCCGGATCACATCAAACTGAATATCACGTATCAGATTCAGTGCCGCCTCTGTTCGGAACGAACTCGATCCTGCTCCGACCGGATCCAGCAACACTTTATGATGCAGTTCGTTGGATTTTTTCCCGGCTTTTTGCATACTTTCAATCTTGCGCGGATTTAACATTCCCATATTGATATTCAGTCCCTGACAGATGGATGTGATTTCTTCAATATCAGTCGGCTCATCTGACATAATCGGACTTGCACCGCAGGCAAGAACCATATTTGCCACATCATTGATCGTCACATAATTGGTGATATTGTGTATCAGTGGTGCTTTTTTTCGTACTTCATCCAGATAGTTTCCAAGCATTCTTTTCCTCCGGTAAATCATATTATTTCTTATATCTTTAAAATTGTCTCTATAATTATAAAAAGACAGATATATGTCTGCCTTTCTTCTTTTCACTATTTCTTATTATACTCTTGATTTTCTGAAATGCAATCTGCATTTACCTGAAACATATGTCATTTCCATTCTCATCCCTGTATCCGGCAGATCTATAAAAGACTTCTCCAGATAACAACCGGGGCAGATGCTTTTTCACATCCGCCCCGGCTTCTTATTCACATGTTCACATGGATTTCAATATTCTATTTGCTTTCTGCTGCTTTCTTCTTGCTCATCTCCGGTTTTACAATGAAGATTACCAGAAGAAGTCCAATCAGAGTAACTACTGCTGCTGTCCAGAATACAGATTTTACACCATTCTGGATCAGTGCTACATTAGTCGGATCAGCTGATGTACTTGCATTATATGCGACTGCAAATACTGCAACTGCAATTGTTCCTGAAAGTGAGTTTGCGAAGTTAACCAGAGAAGTTCCGATTCCCATATCTTCCGGTGCCAGCATTGCCTGTGCTGTTGGCGTAATGGATACAGCACGGAAGCTTTCAGCAATACCTGTAACTGCAAGTGCTACAAAATAAATCATGATCGAAGCACCTGAATTTGTTACCAACGCCATCACAGCCATCGGGATCATTGCAAGACTTGTACCAATTACCATTGCTTTCCATGCATTGGCAGCTTTCTTTCCTACCCATGCACCTGCGATAGTAGGAAGAATGATTGTAATCAGTGTACGAGGCATCTGCAGTGCACCTGCTGCACTCGTGGATGCTCCCATAACCTGCATGGCACCGATCGGTGCATAATAGTTCATGGCATTCTGATAGAAATAGCAGATAAATCCTACAATAAGGAGTACTGTGTAGTTTTTATTTTTAAATAATTTCATTGGAATCAACGGCTCTGCAGCTTTATTTTCAATCTTAACAAGTGCAATAAGAGCAATGATACCAATTACAAGACCTGCAAGAATCATTGGATTTGTCCATCCCATAGAAGATCCAAAGTTCAGTGCAAGCAGAATTCCGCAAAGTGATATGATGAGTGCGATCATCCCCGGAACATCAATCGTAACCTTTCCTTCTCTTTTCTGATTCGGCATGTTCATTCCAATCAGTACTATACCAAGAATAAGTGGTACTGCCGGCATAAGGATTGCCACAGTCAATAATCCCATATCTGTTAAAATACCTGCGATGATACTTCCTCCAAATCCACCAACAGCGATTGCTGTTGCCAGCATACCCATTGCCTTTGGAACATCTTTTCTTTCATTGATCAGACCAGCAATGATGTATGGAGCTGCTGTAAATGCGCCCTGTGCAAGGCTGACAATCAGTCTGAGGATCATCAGTGGAATCAGAGATCTCACAAATGCAAATGCAAAACCTGCAAGTGCACAGATAATTCCAGGAATCACTACAATATTTCTTCTACCAATAAGGTCACCTAATTTTCCTCCGATCGGAGTCATAATCGATACACCGATCGCACCTACGATAGAGAAGAGTCCTACATATCCCATCGCATCAACTTTTTCAAGGATAGGTGCTGTTAACGTTGCAAATACCAGTCCATACATTGCTACAGAAAGCATCATGCAGATACATCCGATCTGAACCAAGTTTTTCTTTGCCTTCGGAAGCGGAATCGCAACCTGTGGCTGTGCCTGAGCCTGCTGTTCTTTACTCATATTTTTCTCCTCCTGTTCCTAAAGAAACCTTTACTCTCTATTTGTTATTTTTAAGCCACTGTGAAGCGCAATGTGCAAGACAAGCTGCTCCGATCGGGCAAACATCCTCATTAAACTGTGCTTTCGGATGATGTGCCGGATACTGTCCTCTTTCATCCAGATATCCTGCTGACAGATACATAAATGTACTTGGAACCTTTTCAGCGATCACTGCGAAATCTTCAGAAGCACTTGCAGAAATTCCCGGATATGGTGTGAGTCCCGGAATTCCAAGCTCCTGCATATATCCAACCACTTCGTCGGTAAGCTTCGGATTGCAGATCAGCGGAGGAACTTCTGAGATCATCTCAATATCAACGGTTCCGTTATATACAGCTGCTGTCTTTTCAGCGACTTCTTTCATTCTGCGGACCAGAAGTTCTCTTGCTTCCGGCTTGTTGGTACGGATCGTTCCCTGGAGAACAGCGGTCTCAGGAATGATGTTTGCTGCAGTTCCGCCTGCAAACTGTCCGATTGTAAGTACACAAGAATGTGTCGGATCACTTTCTCTTGCGATCAGTTCCTGCAATGCAAGATGAACATGAACACCGATATTGATCGGGTCAACACCTACATGAGGATAAGCACCATGGGATCCTTTTCCATGGATGGTGATCTTAAATCCATCTACAGAATACATCATCGTATCCTTATCATTGTACATAAAAAGTCCGATTGGCATTTTTCCCGGTGATACATGGTATGCAAGTGCTGCATCAACCGGAGGATTCTCAAGAATACCATTCTCGATCATATTCTTGCTTCCTTCAAAAGTCTCTTCTGCCGGCTGGAACATGAATTTGATAGTTCCTTCCAGTGTATCTTCTTTTTCTTTCAGCATCTTTGCTGCTGTAAGAAGCATTGCAGCGTGGAAATCATGTCCGCATGTATGTGCTTCTTTTCCTGTAGGACATGCAAATTCTTCTCCGCTTTCTTCCGGCATCGGAAGTGCATCCATATCTGCTCTCAGAAGAAGAACCTTTCCCCCTTTGCCGAGTGTAGCTGTTACCCCGTAGCCACAATCCTTCGGCTCAAGTCCGTATTCTGTCAGCTTTTCCATAACATAAGCTTTGGTCTTTGGAAGATCCAGACCAGTTTCAGCATTTTTGTGGATGTGTCTGCGGTTTGCAATTGTTTCATCCTTTAATTCCAATGCTCTTTCATAGTAATTCATACTAAGCCCTCCTTTAACTTTGTTCCTGCCATTTACATTAAAAATACTGTTCTACTTTTAGAATATTTACAGAACATTTTTATTAGTTTTTGGAACATTTACAGAATAGTTATCATGATTACATAATACCAACTTCTAAAATTTTAGTCAATAATATTACAGAATATTCTTGATTTTCGTTGTTTTTACCTATTTAATCGTTATTTTTTTAATTTTCAGAATATCATGGTTGATTTATGGAAGATAATTTTATATGATACTTTTTGAGAGGTGAAAGAAAATGAGAAGAAAAATTGTGGCTATTACCAGCCAGTACTTAAAGGAACCTATCTCGCAGATCGTCTCAGAACTAAAACTAAACTGCGACATCCAGGTGGTTTCCTACAACAAATTTGACACAATATCAGAAGTTTACGATTCTTACGCCGGGGACACTGACGGATTTCTTATCAGTGGTAAGATCGCAAAAGCTGCCATTGAGTCAACTGCGCACGCTTATAACCGTCCGATTGTATCCTTTGAAATTGATACAGCCGGTCTGTACCGTGCTCTTTTGAATCTGCTGATTTCCAACCGGGATCTGGATATGGACCGGATTATTCTGGATTTCCTGATTCCGATCGACGGTGGCTGTACTGCAACCGCTTTCCTTAAGGAGCTGGACATTGATACAGTTCCACCACATATTAACAACTGGACCAAGGCACTGACCCGCACCAGTATCAGTACGATTGAAAATCATGTCCTTTCAGAGCTGATCCGTATGTGGAACAACAATGAAATGGATATGGTTCTCTGTCAGTACAGTAATATCCTGCCGGAGCTTCGTGCGCACGGGATCCCGACAATCTATCCGCTGCCAAGTGTCAGCCATATCCGGGATCTTGCAAATGAACTTCTGTCCACGATCGAGCTGGAGCACATGCGTTCCAACCTTCCGGTTATCATCAATGTATCTCCCCGTAGTTCGACAGATAACACACCGGAAAATATCCAGCAGATCTATGTCTGTATGGAAGATTTCTTTAAAAAGAATCTGATGAATTGTATCTCTCAGAAAGTGGATAATCACTGCAGTGCCCTGACCACTGTGGAAATGCTGCAGCATATTACACACAATAACAAGGTCTGCGAACTGAATGAATTTCTCACCGACAAACTGCATTTTGAATGTGCTGTAGGATACGGAATCGGGGCAAATTTTGACAATGCGATCCGTAATTCTGTAAATGCCCGCAAAGAGGCTGTTCAGTTTGGAAAAAGTTTTATCCAGAATGAAAACGGGGATATGATCGGACCCCTTGGTTCATCCGACCGAAGAGTGATCCAGAATCAGTATGTGCAGAATCTTGGAAAGATTGCAAAGCAGTGTAATCTTTCACCGGTTACGATCAAGAAAGTCCTTGCCAGTACGCATGCTGCCGGATCAAATAAGATTACAACGCACGAGCTTGCCGAACGTATGGGAAGTACGGTGAGAAATGCGAACCGGATTATTCAGAATCTGGAAAATGGAGGAGTCGCGAAGCTCGCTTATACGCAGACGACCAATGCGAAGGGGCGGCCGGTTAAGGTGTACGAACTTTATTTTAATTTCTAAAGAAATATATTGATTTACAAAAATATAGGTTGTGTCAACATCAGACAAAAATAATTCCCACCAGATTCTTTGTGCAAACAATTGAATCTGGTGGGAATTATAGAGTATAAAAAACCTCCCGTAACTACTTCCGAGAGGTTTCTACAGGGGATGACAGAATCGAACTGCCGCTAAGAGTTTTGGAGACTCCTGTCATACCATTTGACCAATCCCCTATTTGATTTTATGATCTAAAAAAGACCACTTGTTATTTATATCACAGTGGTCTTTTTTTGTCAATGAATTATTTTAGTTTTTCGCATTTTGGCGGATTTCATCAAGGTGAAGGATTCTCTGGTTGCGGCTTCCGCGGAATTCCAGGGTGAGATCTTTTTCGGCTTCGATGAACTCGCCGTCTACGAGGGTATCGATACAGGCGAGCATCTTGTCAGTGTATTCGGTGTAGACTTTTCCGCCGGGGATGAGGTCTACATCATAGAGATATCCGGTGTAGCACCAGACATTTTTCTCCGGGTAGCTTTCTTTGATCTTTTGCAGGAGTCCTGCGAGCTCTTTCTGGTTCTCCGGTTCGAAGGGTTCGCCGCCTAGGAGGGAAAATCCCTGGATATATGCCGGTTTAAGTGCTTCGAGGATCTCTGCTTCTACTTCTTTGGTATATGGATTGCCGTAATTGAAATCCCAGGTCTCGGAATTGAAGCATCCTTTGCAATGATGCCGGCAGCCGGATACGAAAAGGCTGACCCTGACGCCGGTTCCATTTGCGATATCGTAATTTTTGATTGTTCCGTAATTCATATCTTTATACTTCCCTTTTTCTCATTATAGCAGTACTACTCTGCTGTCCATTCTTACTCTTCTTATCAATTATAGCAAATCACACCTGAAAATCAACTACTATTGTCCTCCGATAAAGTACGATTCCAACCGCTCCGGCGGTCTTTTGACTCCTCCAAATGCTGTGATAAGTGCTGCTATGATTTGTCCGCATACATTCGCCCAAGCAACTGCCTTTTTGTAAAAATAATATTAGCGTTTTACAGCCAGCTCCATTATACTATACTTATAAACACCCAAAATGTGAAAGGTAGATCAATCCAATGGCAGGAAAACTATTTTAACTGCCCCCACAAGCAAAGGAGGGATTCTCATGACGAAAAAAGCAACGCCAAAAATTTATTTTATTCTGTTACTTTTGTTTATTCTGCTTACTGGCTGCTCAGACAAAAAGGCATCTGAATCAGCCGTAAGTCCGGAAGCCGAAGCAGTAATTACTGCAATGTTTACTGCGCCAAATGAAGAATTATACTCTCCGGATGCTTCTAATGTAATCGGTGAAAATACTGATGCAAATTCTGATGATGCTTTCGCCAATTCTGAGAAAATTCTTGAGAACTGGAACAAGCTTGTAGGAAAATATTTTGAGCGCGACCGATTAGAATATTTTGTTTCAACCTATGGTCAGACCTATCTGTCAGAGGCAGCTGTTAATAATACCCAAATAGCTGTAAAAGATATTTCGCTTGACTCCAAAACAGATGATTCTGAAACAGTTCTTGTGACTTTTAAGATCAATAAAGAAGAAATGGTCGAAAAAATCTATTTTTCTTATGACCAGGATGGTTTGATAAAAGACGTTTATCCAATTAATTTTAAATAATTTATAATAAAGGACACGGCTTCGCCAAGCGAAAGCCGTGTCCTTTATTATATCTTCTCACTATTTTTTCAAAAACATTTCCATCCTTACAAATGCAATACCCTGTCCTTAATCTCCTGCGTACGTCCTTGATTCCAGAACTGTGTTCCGATATATCCACAGGTTCTTCTCGCTACAAAGAGCTTATCCTGATCCCGGTTGCCACAGTTCGGGCATTCCCATACCAGCTTTCCGGTCTCGTCCTCGATGATCTTAATCTCTCCGTCATAGCCGCAGCATTCGCAGTAATCGCTCTTGGTATTCAGCTCTGCATACATGATATTCTCATAAATGTACTGTAATACGGAAAGTACTGCCGGAATATTGTTCTGCATATTCGGTACTTCGATGTAACTGATTGCTCCACCCGGTGAAAGCTTCTGAAATTCCGATTCAAATTTCAATTTGCTGAACGCATCAATTTTTTCGGTAACATGTACATGATAACTGTTGGTAATATAGTTCTTATCTGTTACACCCTTGATGATTCCAAAACGCTTCTGCAGACATTTTGCAAATTTGTATGTGGTAGATTCCATCGGTGTTCCGTATACAGAATAGCTGATATTCTCTGCTTTTTTCCACTCTTCACATTTATCATTCAGGCGCTGCATAACTGCCAGTGCAAATGGCTTCGCCTCCGGATCTGTATGGGATTTGCCAAGCATCCGCATACACATCTCATAAAGTCCTGCATAGCCAAGAGAAATGGTAGAATATCCGTCAAATAACAGCTTGTCAATCGTCTCACCCTTTTTCAGACGGGCAAGTGCCCCGTTCTGCCACAGGATCGGTGCAACATCTGAAACGGTTCCGAGAAGGCGTTCATGTCTGCACCGGAGTGCTCTGTGACAAAGCTCCAGTCTCTCATCCAGGATTTCCAGAAACGTTCCATATTGCCCTCTGCTGAACATGCAACGTCAACCAAGTTGATCGTTACAACTCCCCCTGGTTAAAACGTCCATAGAACTTATGGCTTCCGTCTGCATTTCTCTGGGAATCTTCTACGGTAAGGAATGAGCGGCACCCCATGCACGGATAAACATCTCCGTTTTTCAGTTCTTTCATGATCTTTGCAGAAATATAATCCGGAACCATACGCTTTGCAGTACATTTTGCTGCAAGCTCTGTCAGATACCAGTATTTGGAATCTTCTGTAATATTATCTTCATCCAGAACGTAGATCAGTTTCGGGAAGGCCGGAGTGATCCAGACACCCTTTTCATTCTTAACACCCTGCATACGCTGCTTCATCACTTCTTCGATGATCATCGCAAGGTCATCCCTGGTTCTTCCTTCCGGGACCTCATCCAGATACATAAACACCGTTACGAAAGGTGCCTGTCCGTTACAGGTCATCAGAGTGATCAGCTGATACTGGATCGTCTGGATACCGCTCTGTACTTCGGTACGAAGCCTTCTCTCTGTGATCTTGTCGATGATCGCATCATCCAGAACCTCTCCGGATTCTATTCTTTCTTCAATGACACTCTTGCGGAGCTTCTGACGGCTTACATCTACGAATGGTGCAAGATGTGCCAGCGTAAATGACTGTCCGCCATACTGGTTACTTGCAACCTGTGCAACGATCTGTGTGGTCACATTACACGCGGTAAAAAAACTATGTGGTTTCTCGATCATCGTCTCGCTGATGACAGTTCCATTCTGGAGCATATCCTCCAGGTTGATCAGATCACAGTTGTGCTCTTTCTGTGCAAAATAGTCCATATCATGAAAATGAATGATTCCTTCTTCGTGTGCACGGACAATTTCCTCCGGAAGAAGGACTCTCTTGGTAAGGTCCTTGCTGACCTCTCCTGCCATGTAATCTCTCTGTGTAGAGTTGATCACAGGATTCTTATTGGAGTTCTCCTGCTTTACTTCCTCGTTCATATGATCGATCAATGCAAGAATTCCGTTATCCGTTGTATTCGACTTTCTGGTTAATTCTCTCTTATAGCGATAGCGGACATACTTCTGGGCAACCTCATAACCACGCATCTCCATAATGCCGGTCTCAACCATATCCTGGATGTCCTCCACATTCACTGCATGCGTAAATTCCTCTGCCTGCTGTGCAATCTTCTCCGCAATTGCAATGATCTGAAAGTCATTCATCCTGTGGATGTTCTCAACCTCTTCATTCGCTTTTTTGATCGCATTCACAATCTTCTCCAGCCGGAAGTCTACTTCCTCACCGTTTCTTTTGATTACTCTCGTCTTTACTTCCAAATCCATCCCAACTTTCTCCTAACTTTGTTCCATCGCTCCACAAAATATAGTGTCACTTTTAAGTTTCTCCACTATATTTTGCGCTCTGTAGTATATGATACCCCATATTCACGAAAATGAAAAGGGGGATTTTTGTTTTTTTTATGTTATTTTTTTATCTTGCCATTTTCCAGATTCGGTCTTAAGAATTCTTCTTTCGCATACTCCCAGATCGCTTCTGAGCCTTTTGCCGTATTCCGGTTACGGTTCAGGATCTGTTCAATATGAACATCGTGTTCCTCCCACGCTTTGCCGTCTGTAGCCGCATTTAACATGATCGGCTGGATATTGTCCATCGTCCGGGCAAACTTCGACTCAGCAGTCTCCTGTGCCTCAAATTCCTCCCAGAGCGCCCGAAATTCCTTTCCCTGCTTTTCCGGAAGAAGTCCGAAAATCCGGTCCGCAGCCTTCACTTCCCGTTCTCTCTGCGTCTTCTTCGCATCTTCATCATAGGCATAGGTATCCCCCGCATCAATTTCTACAATATCATGGATCAAAAGCATCGTCACTGTCTTAAGAACATCGATCTTCTCATCGGCATATCCCGCAAGCAGAACCGTCATGATTGCCATATGCCACGCATGCTCCGCGTCATTCTCCTTATGCACCCCATCCGTCAGATATGTCTGCCTTCCAATAAATTTTTCCTTATCAATCTCCCGAAAGAAATTAAATAATTGCGTAAGCTCCTCTTTTTCCACGTTTTTGCTCCTTCTATGATGAAATACACTCTATTTGAACACCTCAAAATCCTTTTTCTCAGTACACGCACACTGTTATATATTCTACCACAAACTACCCTGTATCGGAACTTTTATTTTGTAAAAGATTGTACCATTTTTCCCAATAAATTTTGTCAAAAATTCCGTATTGAAAAAGCGCGCAATCTGTAGTAGATTACGCGCTTCCACATAAATTTGTTTCCTATTTACCATTTTTTTCGCTTCGACACCTTCAACCGGTTCATCGCCCTTGAAAGCGAAGCCTGTGTCCGGTAATATTCCTGTATACTCTGTTTCTGGCGAAGCTTTTCTTCTGCATACTCCATCTGCTCCTGGGCATGTCTGGCATCGATATCCTCCGGTTTCTCTGCCGTCTGCACCAGCATCGTCACACGGTTGTTGACGATCTCAAGGAATCCGGCTCCGACCGCAAGGTTCACCCATTCGCCTTCTTCAAACTGAAGCATTGCCTCACCGATCACCACAGCGATCACCATATCTTCATGGTGCGGAAGAATTTCCATTCCACCGCCGTCCGGTACCGGCACGATCATCTTTCTGCAACGTCCTTCATAGAATACCCGGTCACTGGAAATGATTTTAAGTCCAAATGTATCCATACCTGGCACCTCTATTCTGCTTTTTCAGCCTTTGCCTTCTCGATGACTTCATCAATCGTTCCTACATTGAAGAATGCATTCTCCGGATATTCATCCATTTCTCCGTCGAGGATCATCTTAAATCCTCGGATCGTCTCTTTCAGTGGTACATATTTTCCCGGAACTCCGGTAAATGTCTCTGCAACGAAGAATGGCTGTGGAGAGGAATTTCTGAATCTTTCTTGCTCTCATAACCGTTGCTTTATCTTCATCGGACAGCTCTTCCATACCAAGAATGGCGATAATGTCCTGAAGTTCTTTGTATTTCTGCAGAACCTCTGTTACACGGTTTGCAACTTCATAATGTTCTTCTCCGACAATATCCGCCTCCAGAATACGGGAGTTAGATTCCAGTGGATCAACTGCCGGGTAAATACCCTGTTCTACAACCTTACGGGAGAGTACGGTTGTTGCATCCAGATGAGCAAATGTAGTTGCCGGTGCCGGGTCTGTCAGGTCATCGGCAGGGACATAAACAGCCTGTACGGATGTGACAGAACCATTCTTTGTAGATGCGATCCTCTCCTGCAGTTCACCCATTTCAGTTGCCAGTGTCGGCTGATAACCTACAGCTGACGGCATACGTCCAAGAAGTGCGGATACTTCGGAACCTGCCTGTGTAAAACGGAAAATATTATCAATGAAAAGAAGCACATTCTGATGTTCTTTATCACGGAAATATTCAGCCATTGTAAGTCCTGTCTCAGCGACACGCATACGTGCTCCAGGTGGTTCGTTCATCTGACCAAACACTAAGGCTGTTTTCTCAAGAACACCGGATGCTTTCATTTCTGACCAGAGGTCGTTACCTTCACGGGAACGCTCTCCAACACCTGTAAAGATGGAATATCCGCCGTGCTCTGTGGCTACGTTACGGATCAGTTCCTGGATCAGTACAGTCTTACCTACACCGGCACCTCCGAACAGACCGATCTTACCACCTTTTGCATAAGGTGCAAGCAGGTCGATAACCTTGATTCCGGTTTCCAGGATTTCTACAACCGGGCTTTGGTCTTCAAATGACGGCGGATCTCTGTGGATCACCCAGTGTTCGGTATCTTCTTTGATTTCTTCGCCATTGTCGATGGTTTCTCCAAGTACGTTGAACAGACGTCCAAGGGTCTGCTCTCCAACCGGTACTTTAATTCCAGAACCGGTAGCGGTTACTTCCATGTCCTTGCAAAGTCCTTCACTTGCTGCCAGCATCAGACAACGAACCTCATCATTTCCCAGATGCTGCGCAACTTCCATAATACAGGTTTTTCCGTTGTTCTCCACCTGCAGGGCATCTTTGATGCACGGCAGATTTCCGTCTTCAAATACAACGTCAACAACTGGTCCCATGACCTGTACAATACGTCCTTTATTCATACCTGTTTTCACTTCCTTTTCCGTTTCTGGGCTTTGGCACCTGCACAAACCTCAGTAATTTCCTGTGTGATCGCAGCCTGCCTTGCCCTGTTATATATAATAGAAAGATCTTTGATGATTTCCTGCGCGCTGTCTGTTGCTGATTGCATTGCTGTCATTCGCGCATTGTGTTCGCTTGCATATGCCTCTACCAGACATCCATAGATCATACCAACCACGTAGTTTGGTACGATGCTGTCCAGAACAGCCTCTGCTGATGGATAAAGCGCGATCGCCTCTCTATGGATGTTAAGCGGCATTTTCATTTCATTAAATGAAGATCTCTCAAGCGGCAGGATCTTCATTTTTTCAACCGTTGTCAGCATCGAATTTTCCATTCTGGTGTAAACGATGTAGACCTCGTCCAGTTCACCTCTCTCATACTGGGAAAGAATCACTTCCGCGATATCTCTTGCCCTGTGCATGGTCGGTTTCTGCACAGTATAGAGGAAATTGGTGTCAATTTCCACACCCTTATTCGCATAATAGTGTCTGCCAAGCTCACCGACTACGAACAGCTTATGCTCTCCCGGTTCCTCCAGGATCTCATCCTCCACCTTGACAATGTTGTGGTTGTAAGCTCCTGCAAGTCCTTTATCCGCAGTAATGACAATGGAACCTATCTTTCGTTTCTCTTTTGGAATCTCTTCCCGCACATCAAAATACCGGTGCTCGATCTCAGGAATATGCCTCAGGATTCTGGAAATCTCTCCCTGAAGTCCGTAAAAGTACGGCTCTGAATCTGTCAGCTTTCTCTTCGCCTGTCTCATCTTGGTAGACGAGATCATATACATGGCGTTCGTGATCTTCATCGTATCTTTTACACTGTTAATTCGTGTCTGTATTTCTCTGATATTTGCCATACATTAACACCTGCTGTCTTTGAATTCCTTCGCTGTTTCCACAATCTTTGCAGCCAGTTCATCGGACAGAGCCTTTGTCTGCTCAATCTCTTCACTGATTTCCGGATGAACTGTTGCAAAATAATTCAGCATATCCATCTGGAATTTCTTAACCTCTTTTACCGGAATTCCCAGAAGCACTTTATTTCGTGCTGCGCAGAGGGTGATGACCATCTCATGCATGGACATTGGATGTCCGAGTGGCTGTTTCAGAAGTTCCATCAGACCAGATCCATATTCCAGCTGTTCCTTTGTTGCTGCATCCAGATCGGAACTGAACTGTGTGAAGACTTCCATCTCACGATACTGTGCCAGATCGATACGGATACTTCCGGCTGCTTTCTTCATGGCTTTTGTCTGTGCAGCACCACCAACACGGGATACGGAAAGACCTACGTTAACCGCCGGTCTCATTCCTGAGAAGAACAGATCACTTTCCAGGAAGATCTGTCCATCTGTAATGGAAATAACGTTGGTAGGAATGTATGCAGATACATCTCCGGCCTGTGTCTCGATGATTGGAAGTGCTGTGATCGAACCGCCTCCCATTTCATCGCTTAAACGGCTTGATCTCTCAAGCAGTCTTGAATGCAGATAGAATACATCTCCAGGATAAGCTTCACGTCCCGGTGAACGTCCAAGAAGCAGGGACAGCGCACGGTATGCAACTGCGTGCTTTGAAAGATCATCGTAAACGATCAGGACATCTTTTCCTTTATGCATGAAATGTTCTGCGATCGCGGTTCCTGCATACGGTGCAATATACTGAAGCGGTGCACAGTCACTTGCTGTTGATGCTACTACGATGGTGTAATCCATTGCGCCGCCGTTTTTAAAAGTATTGACAACCTTTGCGATCGTTGATGCTTTCTGACCGATTGCTACATAGATACAGATGACATCCTTACCCTTCTGATTCAAAATCGTGTCTGTAGCAATGGAAGTCTTTCCTGTCTGACGGTCTCCAATGATCAACTCTCTCTGTCCACGTCCGATCGGGAACATAGAATCGATAGAAAGGATTCCTGTTTCCATTGGAACGCTGACGGATTTACGGTCTACAATTCCTGGTGCTTCATTTTCAATCGGTCTGTAATCTTCTGCTTCGATTTCTCCCGCTCCGTCAATCGGAGCTCCAAGTGCATTTACGACACGTCCGATAAATTTATCGCCAACCGGTACTCCGGCTTTCTTTTGGTACGCATCACTTTCGTACCTTCTTTGATCTCTACATCTGATCCGAACAGGATGCAGCCGATCGTATCTTTCTGAATGTCCTGAACCATACCTTTCAGTCCATTTTCAAATGTCACGATTTCTCCGTACATTGCATGCTCTATTCCATAGATATTTGCAATTCCGTCACCGACAGAGACAACCGTACCGACCTCGCTGTCTTTACTGATCTGATCAAAGTTCTCTATTTCATTTTTCAGAATAGAAATAATTTCATCTGAGCTAATTGAACTCACTTTGTTCACCTCCAGGTCAATTTTGCTCTAATCTCGATAATCTTCCTTTCAGACTCCAGTCATATTCATCATCACCGGTCTTTAAGATAAATCCGCCAAGTAATGCTGGATCTTTGACTATCTCGATCTTCACATCTGTCTTATGGTACTTCTCACAAAGAAATTCTCTGATTTTCTCAAGCCGCTTTTCATCTGGTGCTTCCACACAGGTAAGCGTTGCCATCTGGATTCCTTCCTGCATTTTACAGTATCTGTCATAAGCAAAAAGGATCTGACTGATCTCGCTCATTCTCTGATTACGGCATACAACCTTGAGAAAGTTTTTTATTTCTTCCGGGAAAATCTTGTCGATCGAACTTAATTTTTCCCGCATCGGTACCACCGGACTTGCAAATGTTTCTTCAAGCACCGGTACTTCTTCAAAAAGCTTTTCAGTCTCTCCTACCGCTTCTTTTGAAATTCCAAGCTCATATAAAACACGTGCATACTGTTTTGCCGAAGGGCTACAGCAATACTCTTTATTTAACCTCTTCATTGACATGAGCATCACCTGCACCTTTCAGAAACTGATCATATATATCCTGATTTCCTTTTGTGTCATCCACAATCTTACGTGCTGCCTGCATTGCCAGTCCTGCGATCTCACTTTGCAGATCATTCATGGTCTGTTTACGTTCATTTTCAATCGTCTTTCTGGCATCTTTCAGGATTCCTACGGCTTCCGTATTGGCTTCCTGAAGGATACGCTCTGATTCTCCGGCTGCAGTTTTCTTAGCTTTTTCCACGATCTGAATGGATTCTGCCTTTGCTCCTTCCAGAGCCTTTTCATATTCCGCTTTCAGTCTCGCCGCTTCTTCCTGACTATCACTGGCATTTTTCAGTCCGTCAGCAATCATTTTTTCACGTTTTTCCATAATTCCCATTACTGGTTTGAATAAGAATTTTTTCAGCAAAAGATAAAAGACAATCAGGTTGATGATCGTAAAGAGAAGGCTTACATTAAACTGTATCACCTGTCCCACCTGCCTTTCTTCATTTTACTTTTCTTATTTCAGCATTAAGATGATAAGAAGTCCAATAATGAAACCGTAAATAGCGGTTGCCTCTGCAAGTGCACAACCAAGGATCAGGTTCTTGCTGATCTTGCTTTCTGCTTCCGGCTGTCTTGCGATCGCATCTACTGCTTTACCTGTTGCAAGGCTGATTCCAAGTCCTGCTCCTAAACCTGTTAAAACTGCTACTGCTGCTCCAATTGCTACTAACATAATCTTAATCTCCTTTTTTCTTATAGATTTGTGTTTCTTCTGTCATTTCGGGATTATTCCTGCTCCTCATTCATGAAAAGTGCTGTCAGGAATACGAATACATATGCCTGCAGGAATCCATCGAAAATATCGAAGTAAAAACTAAATGGTATCGGGATAAGAACCGGAGCCACTGCTTTTAAAAGCTCCATGATAACAAACGCTCCCAATACATTACCGAACAGACGCATGCAAAGTGATAATGGTCTGATCACAATCTCCAGAACCATAATTGGTGCTACGAATGGTACCGGCTTTGCAAAATGCGCCGCCCAATGCTTAAATCCATTCTTCCGGATTCCGGAAAATTCAATCAGGCACATACTCATGATTGCAAGTGCTGCTGTTACATTGAGGTCTTTTGTCGGTGACTTAAATCCGAACAGACCAATGATATTGGCTATCCCAATATAGATAAGCACTGTAATCAGATACGGAATATATTTCCTGTTTTCTTTTCCCATGATGTCTTCAAAGAAGTCCAGTCCTTTTCCTATTGCGGATTCCAATAAAAGCTGAACCTTTCCCGGATTTTCGACGCTCAAGCTTCGGACAAATATGATACAAAGTCCTACGATTACCGCCATGATGATCCAGGTAACTACGACCGACTCTTTTACCGGTATTCCGCCGAATATCGGGATCGTAAACACTGTCTCGCAGTTCAGCTCTTCTAACAGAGTCTCTGTTAAATGTTCCGTATCGCTCCCTCCCTTTCGTTTTATTTATTCTTATTTTATAGTACTTTTCAGAGCGTCCTCTAAAAGTCATGCTTATATTACGCTCACACTTTTTCTTTGTCAATATTTTCAGCTTTTGTAGATTGTACAGTAAAAAAACCAATTTTTTTATCTATTTTCACTATCTTCATCTGTTTTTCTTTTATTTTCTTTAGCTGTTTTTACTTCTATTTTTTGACACTTTTTTTAGTTTGTAGCATTTGAGATTCTTTTTTGACGGATTTTGTGCTTTCGTACAGTTGAATTTTTGGCATTTTTTACAATTATTTTATTTTATTTTTATGCACTATGTATAGTGACTATGTCGAATATATATATCTAGCGGGATGATTATTTTGTTTTGGAAAATGAAGAGTTGATTTGGACTTGCGCTATCACCATTCCGCACTTGGTCCATTAGATAAAAAAAGAACTCAAACTGAGTCCTTCAAGTTACAGGGGATGACAGAATCGAACTGCCGCTAAGAGTTTTGGAGACTCCTGTCATACCATTTGACCAATCCCCTATATGAAATTTGTTGATTGCTGAAGCAACCATGGACTATAATAACACAATGGCTGCTTCCTGTCAATCATTTATTCAATATTTCCTTTGCGTCCTTTGCAAATAATTTCTTCGCGCAGGTTTCACTTACAGATCGCCCCTGCTGATCTGATCGATCTTTTTCAGTTCTTCCCGGGTGAACTTCGTATTCTGCACAATCTCCACATTCTGAATAATCTGCTCCGGTCTGGACGCTCCGATCAGCACACTGGTCACATCCTCATCTTTCAGGATCCAGCTCAGTGCCATCTGTGCAAGAGACTGTCCTCTCTCACCTGCCATCTTATTCAGAGCCTCGATCTGCGCAAGCTTTTCTTTCGTCAATGCATCGGCATGTAGAAATCTTCCATCCACCGCAATCCGGCTGTCTGACGGTATTCCGTGCAGATATTTATCTGTCAGAAGCCCCTGTGCCAGCGGACTAAATGCAATGATTCCTTTTCCCATCTGGTTCGCCGTCTTTTTCAAGCCGTTCTGTTCAATCGTCCGGTCAAAAATGGAATACCGGTTCTGGTTAATGACAAACGGACATTTCAGATCTTCCAGAATCTCCGCTGCACGTACCATTGTCGGACCATCATAGTTAGAAATTCCGACATAAAGTGCCTTCCCACTCTTTACGATGGAATCGAGTGCACCCATGGTCTCTTCCAGTGGGGTATTCGGATCCATTCTGTGATGATAGAAGATATCTACATAATCCAGTCCCCATTCTCTTCAGGCTCTGGTCAAGGCTTGCGATCAGATACTTCCTGCTTCCCCAGTTCCCGTAAGGTCCCGGCCACATATCATAGCCTGCCTTGGTACTGATGATCATCTCGTCCCTGTATGGTGCAAAGTCTTCTTTTAAAATCTTCCCAAAATTCGTCTCAGCACTTCCTATTCCGGTCCATAGTTATTCGCAAGATCGAAATGGGTGATTCCCAGATCAAATGCTGTCCTCAACATTGCCTTCATATTCTCCGGATCCGCATTGGTTCCAAAATTGTGCCAAAGTCCTAAAGAAACTGCCGGCAACAAAAGCCCGCTTTTCCCACAACGGTTATATACCATGGTATCATATCTCTCAGATGATGCTGTATACATAATTCATTTTCTCCTTCATTATCTCTGAATTGAAACTTTACTATTTCTTTTACAAATTTCTCTTATCAGATATGATACCTTTTTCCTGCATAAATGTCCAGTAAATCCCGGCATCTGCCCTTTTTCTGCCGGAAAACGGGATTCTTTTTGTAACCGTCAGCCGGAAATTACATCTGTCTCAGAAGATTTACCATTTCGATTGCAGAAAGTGCACAGTCATATCCCTTGTTCCGCCTTTACTTCCGGCTCTTGAAATTGCCTGCTCGATATTTTCAGTCGTGATCACACCAAATAATACCGGCACTCCGGTTGCAAGTCCGACCTGTGCGATCCCTTTGGATACCTCATTGCAGACATAATCATAATGCGTCGTGTCTCCACGGATCACTGCTCCCACACAGATCACCGCATCATACTTTCCGGATGCCGCCATTTTAGAAGCTGCTGTCGGAATCTCAAATGCTCCCGGTACCCATGCTGCCGTTATGTTTTCATCCTCCACGCCATGGCGTACCAGCCCGTCTACCGCACCACCAAGTAGTTTATTAACAATAATCTCATTAAATCTTGAAGCAACAATTCCTACTTTCATTCCTTCTGGTGCTACTACTTTTCCTTCTAATACATTGATCTGTCTCATGTTTTTTTCCTCCTGTAATTAAAGTGTTTCTTCTATGATAAATACTGTTTATTCTCTTTTTACTGAAATTTGATTTCTTTAAAGATATGTCCCATCTTTTCCTGCTTCGTCTTCATATAAAATGCATCAAATTTCTGCGGTGCTATTTCAATCGATACTCTCTCATGGATTGCAAGCCCGAAACCGGAAAGTCCATATACCTTCTCCGGATTATTTGTAAGAAGCCGGAGTGATTTTACTCCCAGATCCGATAGAATCTGAGCCCCTACCCAGTATTCCCTAAGATCCGGTGCAAATCCCAGACGGATGTTGGCTTCCACGGTATCGTATCCCTGTTCCTGAAGTTCATACGCTTTCAGCTTGTTGATCAGACCGATTCCCCTTCCCTCCTGTCGCATATACAGAAGAACTCCTCTTCCTTCTCTCTCGATCTGCTGCATCGCCGACTGCAGCTGCTTTCCACAATCGCAGCGGAGAGATCCAAAAGTATCGCCGGTCAGGCACTCGGAATGTACACGGCACAGAACATCTTCCCCATCGCCAATCTCACCTTTCACCAATGCCACATGATGTTCACCGGTGATGTCATTCACATACCCATAAATCTGAAATTCTCCATACTGGGTTGGCATCTTTGCACATGCTTCCCTTACGACATGTTTTTCATGGATCCTGCAGTAATCCTGCAGATCTTTGATCGTAATAAATTTCAGGTCGTACTTCTTCGCCAGCTTCCAGAGATTCTCTGTCCGCATCATCGTTCCGTCCTCTTCCATGATTTCACAGCAGATTCCACATTCTTTCAGTCCGGCAAGACGCATCAGATCAACCGTTGCCTCGGTATGACCATTTCTTACCAACACACCTCCATGCCTTGCCACCAGCGGAAATACATGCCCCGGTCTTCGAAGGTCCTGCGGTTTCGTTCCTTCTTCTGTCAGGCTGCGCATAGTATATCCTCGCTCTGCTGCTGAAATTCCCGTTGTCGTATCCACATGGTCAACGGATACCGTAAATGCAGTCGAATGGTTATCTGTATTTTCGGAGACCATCTGTGAAAGCCCAAGCCGTCCGGCCAGCGCTGCACTCATCGGTGTGCAGATCAGCCCTTTCGCATGGGCATGCCATAAAATTGATATTCTCCTGAGTTGCAAATTCCGCCGCGCAGATCATATCTCCTTCATTTTCCCGGTCCGGATCATCCGTTACCAGAACGATCCTTCCCTGTCGCAATTCTTCAAGTGCCTCTTCTACGCTATTGTATTGATACTGTTTCTCCATTTGTTACTTCCTCCTGTCCGATCTATAACTCATTTTTATCCTGTTCTTCTGTATACTCTCCATTCCGGTCCCGGAATTTCTTCGCATCAAATTCCATACTCCTCTAATAATTCCATGGTAAGTCCACCACATTTTCCAGCCGGTTCCGATGGTGTAAGAAACTTTTTAATATACTTCCCTACAATATCATTTTCCAGATTCACCCTGTCCCCAGCTTTTTTCTTCAGCAGTGTGGTTTCCTCTCCGGTATGAGGAATGACTGATACCTGAAAGCTTTTTTCACTTACTTCTGCCACTGTCAGGCTGATCCCGTCAATACAGATTGAACCTTTTTCTACGATCAGTTCCAGAATCTCTGGCGTTGTCCGGATTTTTACCCATACCGCATTTTCTTCCTTTCTGAGTTCTTCAATCATTCCGGTCCCATCAATATGCCCTGCAACGATATGTCCACCGAATCTGCCATCTGCCGCCATCGCGCGTTCCAGATTCACTTTCTCACCGATCTTCGTATCACCAAGATTGGTTCTTCTCACTGTTTCCGCCATCACATCTGCGGTAAATCCATCCTTTTCCAGAGAAACCACCGTCAGGCAGACACCATTTACCGCAATACTGTCTCCGATCCTGGTTCCACCGAGTACTTTTTTTGCCCGGATCGCAATCTTCCCGGATGATCCAGAAAGTCGGAGTGACCGGATAGATCCGGTTTCTTCTACAATTCCTGTAAACATTTACATTTCCTCCAAAACCTTATACTCTGCCAGAATATCCTCCAACCTGCGAGATTCTCTCATAAGCTGTAACTTGATGGCATCGTCTACTTTCTCAATTCCAAAGCCTTCCACCGGAGTCTTGCCGCCTCTTCCGCCAAAAATTTTCGGTGCGATAAAAGCTTTCACCTCATTTACGATACCGGATTGCAGGGCATCCTCATTTAAAGTTCCACCGCCTTCAATAAGTACATAATCGTCACCCAGCTCTCCTTTCTCACTTCAGAAGCTGCAGATTGATCTCCCCTTTTTCCGAAGGAACGCTGAGAAGCACGACTCCAAGCTTTTCCAGACTGTGTTTTTCTCTTCTAAACAAATCGCATTCCCCTTTTCACCGGCATATGCAACGATCGTCCGGTATCTCCCTGCTGTCTGGCAGATCTGACTGTCCAGTGGGATCCTGAGCATACTGTCACAGATAATTCTGACCGGACTTTTCTTTCCCTCCAGACGCACATTCAGCATCGGATCATCTGCCAGAACCGTTCCGATTCCTGCCATGATCGCCATATAGTCATGGCGCATCTCATGTACCAGACTTCTTGCTTCCTCACCGGATATCCATTTTGATGCTCCTGTTTTTGTCGCAATCTTTCCGTCTGCCGTCATTGCGTATTTCATCACCACATAGGGCAGCCCTGTTGTGATATAGTGGAAAAAGACCGGATTTAACGCATCACATTCTTCGCGCAGGAAATCCTCTTCCACCCGGACGCCTGCCTCGCGTAAAATCTTTGCTCCTTTGCCGGACACTTTCGGATTCGGATCTCTCGATCCGATCACAACCCGTGCGATCTTCTGTTCCAGAATCGCTTCCGTACATGGTGGTGTCTTCCCATAATGGCAGCACGGCTCCAGCGTCACATAAAGTGTTGCTCCCTCGGCGCTTTCTGTCAGGGATGCGATTGCGTTCCGTTCTGCATGAAGCTCACCACATTTTTCGTGATATCCTTCCCCGATAATGCTTCCGTCCTTTACGATCACGGCACCAACCATCGGGTTTGGATTTGTCCATCCACGTCCTTTTTTTGCCAGTTCAATTGCACGGCGCATGTAAAATTCATCTGTCATTTTTTCTCCTTTCTCATCTCTCCCGGAAACGTTCTCCGGTGAATGTACTCTGCTAAACATTTTAGATATGTTGCCGGATAAGTCTCTTTTCAAAAATGTGCTTTGGCATATAGGAAAAGCCCTGACAGATTCTCTTACCTGTCAGGGCTTTCTTTCTCAGTTATATCGCTGTACGCTCTGTCATACTTCTCGGAAATACCATTTTCTCATCGAATCCGGCCTCGGCATTTTATTTTCCGGAAAATAAAAACTCTGGAATGATTCCCATTCCAGAGCGTTTTACTTTTTATTCCTGCATATATGATAGAAACCGCTTCTATCAGCAACGATTCAACTTCTTCCATCCAGACTTTACTGTCGGCACTGGAATCTCACCAGTTCATGCCTTACGGCTCGCGGGCTTTACCGCCGGTGGGGAATTTCGCCCCGCCCTGAAGCATTATTTTGTTTTACAAAACTTACTATAGCACGTTACCGCAGTAATTGCAAGATTATTTTTTCGACAAACCAGTATGTTTATGCTATTCTTATATGGAGATATCAGAGTCCGCCTATTACCAGGCTGGTACAGATGGTTATTTCATTTAATCTGGCTTTAAGAAAGACGAGGAATTCAAAAACATGTTTCATAAATTTTTAAAATACATTTTCCAGAGTATTTCCGGAATGATCGGTGTCTCCGTCTACATTCTGGCAGATACCTTTTTTATCTCTTACAAATGCGGTGCAGATGGACTTGCTGCCCTGAATCTGATCCTGCCGGTGTTCGGTCTGGTCTTCGCAATCGGTTCGATGATCGGAATCGGCTCCGCCACACGATACAATATCAGCACAGCCAAAGGTTCACCTTCGGACTACTATTTTACCCAGTCCATCTTCTGGTGTCTCATATGCAGCATTCCTTTTATGCTCACCGGAATCTTCATTCCGCATAAAGCACTTGCACTTTTAGGGGCAGATGCCGGGCTCATCCGGCTTGGACGTAATTATATGCGTATCGTCCTGCTCTTTACCCCGTTTTTTATGTCAAACTATACCTTCACGGCATTTGCGAGGAATGACCATGCGACCTCTATCGCCATGATCGGTTCCATTTCCGGAAGCTTCTTTAATATTTTATTTGACTATATTTTCATGTTCCCTTTGAATCTTGGATTTCTGGGGGCTGCACTTGCAACCGCTCTTTCACCGGTTGTGACGATGCTGGTATGTTCGACACATTATCTTGGAAAGAATAACCATGTAGAGTTTCATTGGCGCAAGCCCTCTCTTCGCCGGATCATCGGATGCTGCCAGCTTGGTGTTTCTGCATTTTTTGCTGAAATTTCTTCCGCTGTCATTACGATTATATTTAACATGCTGATCCTGCGCATTGCGGGAAATATCGGGATCGCAGCCTACGGCGTAGTTGCAAATATTTCACTGGTCGCAATGGCGATCCTAAACGGACTTGCCCAGGGTGCACAGCCGCTGATCAGCCAGAGTCGGAAGGTGGAACATGAGATCTAGTCCGTAAATTTCTCAACTGGTCTCTTGCTGCAGCACTTCTGATCGAGCTTGTGATCGTTGTACTGATCTACGGATTTACGGATACCTTTATCAGTATCTTTAACAGCGAACATAATCTCCAGCTGCTTGCTTACGCCCATACTGGTCTTAGGCTTTATTTCCTGGGCTTTTTAGTCGCCGGTATCAATATTGTGCTGGTTGCCTATTTTTCCGCAATCGACCGGGCACGTCCTGCCGTCCTTGGTTCTGTTATGCGTGGCATTATCGCAATTGCTTTCTGTGCAATCCTGTTCTCACAGATTCTGGGACTGAATGGAATCTGGCTTTCCTTCTTAGGATCAGAAATCATCACATTTTTTGTGATTCTGATTTTCCGGAAATCTTGATTTTATAATTGACAATTTTTCTTTTATCATGTATTCTTTAATTATAGTAATGATTCTTATTATCAAGTTTTGAAAGTCAGGAGGAATGTTATATGGATAAAAAAGCACTTTACAATTTATCTTATGGAGTATTTACGCTTGCAACACGCTCTGGGAATGTAGTAAACGGATGTATTACCAACACCTGCATCCAGGTTGCGAATAATCCGGTACGGATCGCAATCTCTGTGCTGAATAGCAACTATACCTGTGATCTGATCAAAGAGAGCGGCATTTTTACGTTAAGCCTGCTTGACCAGACCTGCTCTTTTGAAACGATCCGGCATTTCGGTTTCCAGTCCGGCAGAGATGTTGATAAATTCGCAAATATCACTGCACCTGCAGATGAAAATGCAGTTCCTTACCTCGGATGGCAGACATGTTCTGTTCTCAGCGCAAAAGTAGTTTCCAGACAGGATCTTGGAACACATACCCTTTTTATTGCTGAAGTAACCGATGCGAAACTTCTTTAAGTGACAATCCGCCTCTGACTTACGCAGATTATCAGGCACATGTAAAGCCAAAACCAGAACAGAAAAAAGAGGATAAGAAGATTATCGGATGGCGCTGTAAGATCTGCAATTATGTATACGAAGGAAGCAATCTTCCGGAAGAATTTACCTGCCCGCTCTGTGGACACGGCGCAGATGATTTCGAACCGATTTATGAAAATGCATAGCCTGTTGGAAATAGACGTTTCAAAAAGAGGGAGTGTATGACTTGAGTTTAAGTCACGCACTCCCTCTTCCAAATTTCCTGTTTTCCGATATTCCTTTTCTAAAATACCATCAGTTTATAAATATTTTCCACATCTTTCTGATCAAGAGTTGCAAATCCTTCCACTGTACCAGTATTTACATCTCCATAACAGCAGGTATGTGCCAGCTTTTCAATATCTTCTTCTTTGGCTCCAAGCTCTGCAAAATTCTTTGGCATCCCAATCGAAATTAAAAAGTTTCGAAGTGCCTCAATTCCTTCCAGTGCCGTTCTCTTTGGATCTGCAAAATCCATCTGACAGCCCCAGACACGGACTGCAGCCTGTGCAAAACGCATCACATTGTGTTCCAGTGTATAAGTAAATACAGCCGGCATAACAACCGCAAGCCCTGCACCGTGCGCGCAGTCATACAATGCAGATAATTCGTGCTCGATGTTATGGCTTGTCCAATCCTGTGTACGTCCTACTCCGCAGGAATTATTGTGTGCCATCATACCTGCCCACATAATGTTTGCTCTTGCCTGATAATTATCCGGGTCTGCAATGACTCTCGGTCCTTCATGGATCATCGTCAGAAGAAGCCCTTCGATCATACGGTCTGTCACTTCTACTTCTTCGGTATTGGTCAGATAACGCTCATACAGATGTGCCATAATATCTGTAATTCCGCAAGCTGTCTGATATGCCGGAAGTGTCTGTGTAAGTGCCGGGTTCATGATCGTGAATTTCGGACGGAATGCTTCTCCGGTTGCCCCTCTTTTGAACATTCCTTCTTCTTTTGTAATAACAGAGTCCGGTGATCCTTCACTTCCTGCAGCTGAAATCGTAATAACTGTTCCGATCGGAAGTGCTTCCTCGACAAGCTTTCCTTCATAATAATCCCAGAAATCTCCATCGTATACTGCACCTGCCGCAATTGCCTTTGCGGAATCAATTGTACTTCCGCCTCCGACTGCCAATACAAAATCTACTTTTTCTTTCCGGCACAGGTCAATTCCCTCATATACAAGACCACTTCTCGGATTTGGCTTTACGCCTCCTAATTCTACATAAGAAATTCCTTCCCCGTCCAGAGATTTTTTAACACGGTCCAAAAGTCCGGAACGAATGACAGAACCTCCGCCATAATGGAGTAGTACACGACTGCCGCCAAAACGTTTTACATACTTTCCGGTATCATTTTCTGTATCCTTACCAAAAGCAAAATAAGTCGGTGCATAAAATGTGAAATTTTCCATCTTTTATTTCCTTCTTTCCTCTTATGATTTTCTGCTAATTTTTAGTATAAATCCTTTTTTGATACTTCGCAAGATGACGTAGAAAATATTATGCTCTCCCTGCTCTTCAGATAAATTTTCGTAATACATCCAAGCCAAAATCAGTATTTTTCTTATCCATAGCCGTATTTTCTCTTAGTTGTCCGCCAGTGCAAACTCTGCAAATTTCTCCATCTCTTTTGTCTTGAACTTATTTTTATGATAGAAAATCTGACGATACATCGTAATTTCTATATCTTTCACATCCAAAAGTGTGAGTTTCTTTTTCTCAATATCATCTTCTACTGCAAAACGTGGCAGGAATGAAACGCCTCCCCCACGCATCAGCATTTTTTTGATAAATGCAGTATCACTGATCTCCAGCATCGGAGAAAGCTCTTTTCTTCTTAACGCCAGCTGACCATCAAGTGCCTGCCTGTAATTGGCATTGCGCTCTGTAAGATAAAAAGACTCTTTCAGCAAATCATCAAGCAATAAATTTCTTTCTTTTGCAAGCCGGTGACTGACTGATGTCACAAACATAACTGGTTCTGCCTCTCCATCACCTTGATCCAGTTGCTGTCCCATCTTGGTGTATCTCAGAATATAGATCAGATCCAGTTCATTATGTTCCATCATCTGGATCAGCTTTTCCGGAGAATCTACCGTGATCCGAATAGAAACCCTGGGATACTGTTCCCTGAATTTCCTTATGATCTTTGGAAATTTCACCGTACACAGAGACTCGATCGTCCCAATGTGAAGTGGATTTTTCAATTCATCCGTATCATTCATGGATGCTTTCGCCTGATGAACATCATAAAGAATCCGGTTGGCATGCTCCAGAAATTCTTCCCCCTGCGGGGTAAGCACCACTTTCTTTCCTGTCCTGTCGAACAGCCTTTTCCCAAGTTCGTTTTCCAGCTGGCGGATCTGAACCGTCACTGCCGACTGCGAATACCCCAGCATCTCTGCCGTTCTGGAAAAGCTCTGCATCTGCGCGATCTGTGTAAAAGTCTGTAATTGACGTAATTCCATCTTCTGACTCCATTATGAAAAATTTTCAACGTCTTCATAAAATCTATGAATTTGTTTCACTCATAAGTTGATGGTACAATATAACTAATAAGACGTCAATCCTTTTTACTTACGTAAAACAATTATTTTACAGGAGGAGGTTTACTATGTCCTTTATCAGTATTTTTGATGTCATGGGACCGAATATGATCGGACCATCAAGCTCCCATACTGCGGGAGCTGCCAGAATCGCTCTGCTTGCAAGAAAGCTTCTCACCGGTTCTCTTAAAAAAGTAGAATTTACCCTTTATGGATCTTTTGCCAAAACCTATCACGGTCATGGTACGGACCGTGCTCTTCTCGGCGGTATTATGGGATTTGCCACCGATGACGTGCGCATCCGCGATTCCTTCCAGATCGCGACAGACAACGGAATCGAATATTCTTTCATTCCGAACAACGTAGAAACCGACGTACACCCGAATACCGTCGATATCCTGATGGTAAATGAAGAAGGGCAGGAGATGATAATCCGCGGAGAATCTCTCGGTGGCGGAAAAGCCCGCCTGTGCCGGATCAATGGTGTGGAGGTTGATTTTACCGGAGAATACAGCTCGATCGTCGTCGTCCAGAAAGATGCACCGGGCGTTGTTGCTTACATTACCAAATGCCTCAGTGAACTTGGAATCAATATCGCATTCATGCGTCTGTTCCGCGAATCCAAAGGAAATACCGCTTATACCATCGTAGAATCCGATGATCTGGTACCGGAAGATATCGCAGATACAATCAGAAAAAACAAAAATGTATACAACGTTATGGTTGTTCAGATGTAATTGGAAGGAGAATACAGATTATGGATTTTAAAAATGCAAAAGAATTATTAAAAGTCTGTCAGGAACAAGACCTTTCAATTTCTGCTGTGATGCTTCAGAGAGAGCTCACAGAGGGAGAACAGGATCCGGAAGAGACAGACCGCAAAATGGATCGTGTTCTTGAGATTATGAAATCAGCCGCTTCTACTCCGATCCATACCCCGGTCAAATCTATGGGTGGACTGATCGGTGGCGAAGCAAAAAAGATCTCAGATCACAAAGATGCCGGAAAAGGTCTTTGCGGGAATCTTCTGGAAAGAGCTGTCATTTACGCGATGGCAACTCTGGAAACCAATGCTTCCATGGGTGTGATCGTAGCTTCCCCGACTGCCGGATCTGCCGGTATCGTTCCGGGACTTCTGCTTGCCCTCCAGGAAACCTATGATCTTTCCGATGAACAGATCAAGCAGGGACTTTATAATGCCAGCGCGATCGGTTATCTTGCTATGCGCAATGCAACTGTCGCCGGAGCAGTCGGTGGATGTCAGGCAGAAGTCGGAATCGCATCTGCAATGGCGGCATCTGCAACCGTTGAACTGATGGGCGGATCCCCGGAACAATCCCTTGCCGCAGCATCTACTGTTCTTATGAATATGCTCGGTCTGGTCTGCGATCCGGTCGGCGGGCTGGTCGAATATCCTTGTCAGAACCGTAATGCTGCCGGTGTGGCAAATGCAACGATCGCTGCAGAGATCGCCCTTTCCGGAGTACGCCAGCTGATTCCATTCGATGAAATGCTGGAAGCGGTGTACACTGTAGGAAAGCGTCTTCCGGCAGAGCTTCGGGAGACAGCTCTCGGCGGATGCGCAACGACACCGTCTGCATGCGCAGCCTGCCATATGTGTGATTAAGCTGTGTAATGTTTTGCAAATATAGACCAGCACACACTGCTTACAATTTTACGATATAAAAAGCTTCTTTTTCAGAAACGGCCCTCCTGTTTTTCTGAAAAGAAGCTTTTTTGTTTACTTATTTTGATTTTCTCACTTACTATTATGACATCTCATAATAATGCGCATAAATTCCACCCTGCTCAAGCAATTCATCATGATTTCCCCGTTCAGCGATTCCATTATTTGCAACCACAAGAATCTCATCTGCATTGCGGATCGTAGAAAGCCGGTGTGCAATCGTGATCGTGGTCCGGTTCTTCGCAAGCTCTTCCAGGCTCTGCTGGATCCAGCGCTCACTCTCATTGTCAAGCGCACTAGTCGCCTCGTCCAGAATCAATATCGGCGGATTCTTAAGAAATACTCTTGCAATCGAAATCCTCTGCTTCTGTCCACCCGACAGACGAGTTCCTCGTTCTCCTACAAAGCTGTCATATCCATCCGGCAGGGACATGATAAATTCATGGATATTTGCCTTCTTCGCCGCATCGATAATTTCTTCCATCGATGCCCCCGGTTTTCCATAAGCAATATTTTCCCTGATCGATCCACAGAACAGATAGACATCCTGCTGTACCAGTCCGATCTGGCTTCTCAGACTTTCCAGTGTCAGCTTTCTTACATCCTGCCCGTCGATCGTGATCACACCTCCGGTCACATCATAAAATCTTGGAAGCAGGGAACAGATCGTCGTCTTTCCACTTCCCGACGGTCCCACAAGGGCAATGGATCTGCCAGCCGGGATCTTAAAAGATACCCGATCCAGTACCGGCGTATCATCATCACTGTAATGGAAAGAAACATTTTTATATTCCACTTCACCCTTTACATTTTCAAGGGGCTCCGCATCCGGTGCATTTACAATCTCCGGCTCCGTCTCCACAACATCCAGAAAGCGCCGGAAACCAGAAAGACCTTTCTGCATCATCTCAGTCAGCTCCACAAGAATCTGGATCGGGCTGATAAAAATTCCGATGTAAAGCGCATACATGGCAAGATCGGCAGCTTCCATTTTCCCATGTGCGATCAGCCATCCGCCGAACACTAATGTGATCAGATACATCATTCCCTGGAAGAAAAGATTGCCACTCATAAAGCTTCCCATACAATGATAGTTTGCATCCTTGGATACCAGAAATCCTTCATTGCTTTTCTCGAATTTCTCCCGTTCAATCTTTTCATTTGCAAAAGACTGCACCACACGGATTCCGTGCGCATCCTGCACTGGTCTGATCCCCTGATCTTTCTCCGGTTGTCCATAAAAGTCTCCTGCATCTGACGGTTCTGCTTATAAGAAAAGATCAGCATAAATACAACCATCACAAGCAGCGGAATCGCCAGTCTCCAGTTAATAAGAAACAAAAATGTAAACGAACCAACGATTTTAATTACGGATATAAATAAATTCTCCGGTCCATGGTGCGCAAACTCGGAAATATCAAACAGATCCGACACCAGCTTACTCATCATCTGCCCGGAATTATTCTGGTCATAATAAGAAAAAGAAAGTCTCTCATAATGATCAAATAACTTCTGGCGCATATCCCGTTCCATATGTGCCCCCATCATATGCCCCTGATAACTGACATAATATTTACAAAATGTCTGTATGATATACATCACAAGCAAAGCCAGTCCGATCGGCAGAAGTGCTCCAAGGATCTGTGACGGATCCTCTGTAAATAAAGTCTTTGTCAGTGATCTTAAAATCTGTGGAAATGCAAGATCCACCAGACTGATGATCGCCGCACAGATCAGATCCAGAAAGAATACTGTCCTGTACGGCGCATAATATTTTACAAATTTTTTCAGTGTATGCATCACTTTCTTTTGTGCAATGTCCGGATTCCCCGTTTTATCACACTTTACCTCCTTGTCCCCAAAATCACATATTATTATATCGGGAATCTTTCGTTATTTCCACCTTATTCTCAAATTACTTTGGGAATTTTCCTTCCTTCATCTTTTTATTCTGCTGTTTTTATGCTATGATAGGACAGATTGTTATGAGAGTAACTTATTTATTTCACTTGAAAGGGGTATTTCTATGAATTTTATAACAAAAAACTGGAAAGGCATCTTACTTTGTCTGGTCATCGCCGTTCCATGCTGGTTCCTCGGACAGACATTTCCGATCATCGGCGGACCGGTATTCGGTATCCTTGCCGGAATGATCATTACTTTATTATTAAAAGACAAATCCATGTTTCAGAACGGTATTACTTTTGTGTCAAAGAAGGTTCTCAGTACGCTGTAATCCTTCTCGGTTTCGGACTGAATCTCTCCGTGATTCTGGAAACCGGAAAACAGTCACTGCCAATTATCGTAACGACGATTTCAACGTCCCTGATCATTGCATATCTGTTACATAAAGTTATGCATGTACCGGGAAATATTTCCACACTGGTCGGTGTCGGATCTTCCATCTGCGGAGGCTCTGCAATTGCCGCAACAGCACCGGTCATTGATGCGGATGATGAAGAAGTTGCACAGGCAATCTCTGTTATCTTCTTTTTCAACATGCTCGCCGCACTGTTCTTCCCGTCACTTGGTGCACTGCTTGGATTTTCAACCAAAAGCGGGGAAGCCTTCGGTATCTTTGCCGGAACTGCGATCAACGATACCTCTTCCGTAACTGCAGCAGCTTCCACCTGGGATTCGCTCTACGCTCTCGGTTCTGCCACACTGGATAAGGCAGTTACGGTCAAACTTACCAGAACGCTCGCGATCATCCCGATCACACTGGTTCTCGCATTTATCCGGACACGCAGCTCCAAAGCCGAAGGAAAGAAAGTGGAATTTAAAAAGATTTTCCCGATGTTCATCCTCTACTTTGTTCTCGCTTCCGTGATCACAACGATCGCAACTTCAGCCGGCGTATCCGCAGATGTATTTACTCCGCTGAAGACACTCAGCAAGTTCTTCATCGTCCTCGCCATGAGTGCAGTCGGTCTGAATACGAATATCATCAAGCTGATCAAAACCGGCGGCAAACCACTCGCTCTTGGTTTCTGCTGTTGGATCGGTATCACGATCGCCAGTCTTTCCATGCAGCATGTGCTTGGAATCTGGTAAATGAAAATCTTTCTCATACTTCAAAAGCCTTGCATAAAGCAAGGCTTTTTCTATAATACATCTTGCCGATGCCAGCAAACTGTTCCTCTTATTATCCTTATGTCCAGAAAAGGGAATGTCCATGCCATAACACTAAACATTCCCTTTCTCATGGTTGATTTTTCATTATCTGTAATTCTCCGATTCCCACATTCGAAAACTCTCTCAGATTTTATTTTTCGATTCACCACTACTACACAGCTTTTCTGATGGATATTTCTCCCTTTTTCCACATCTCGAAATACAGATCAAATCCTAATTTCATTATACTATCCAGACTTTCTCAAATTTCCATTTATATAGATGGCAAAAAGGGCAGCATACAGGATTTTGCTCCTGCATGCTGCCCTCATCATATGGTGTATTTGAAAGTTTTTAACGTGTTGTCATTATCCTTCGATACTGATATATTTCTTCTCTTCTACCGCCGGTTTTACTTCTTTCTTCGGGACAAAGAGTTTCAGGATACCATGCTTAAACTCAGCCTTGATATCTTCTTCCGTGATATCTTCACCTACATAATAACTTCTCTGGCAGGCTCCTGCGTAACGTTCACGACGGATGTACTTACCAGTTTCTTTCTCCTGCTCATCCTGATCCAGTCCTTTGGCAGCGCTGACTGTCAGATATCCGTCATTCAGTTCTGCTGTAACTTCATCTTTCTTGAATCCCGGAAGATCGATCTCCAGTTCATAACCATCTTTTTTCTCTTTGATATCTGTCTTCATCAGATTGCCTGCATGATGTCCATACAGTTTTCTCTGGATCTTACGATCTGCTTTATCATCATAAAATGGAAAATCAAAGAAATCATCAAATAAGTTATCATTAAAAATACTAGGCATTAACATAAGTCGTTCCTCCTTATAAATCTATCTGAATTTAGCTAACTTTCTTTTTAAGCGGCTGCCTCATCTGGCAGCCTTGTAACCGGACGCTTACAATCCGTATTCTGATTATCCCTCAATGGAAATGTATTTCTTCTGTTCTACAGCAGGTTTTGCTGCTTCTTTCGGTACGAACAGTTTCAATGTACCGTCTTCAAATTTGGCTTTGATGTCTTCCTGTTTGACACCGTCGCCTACATAAAAACTTCTGCTGCAGGATCCACTGTAACGTTCACGGCGGATGTACTTGCCATCTTCAGCTTTTTCATCTTTCTTCGTGTTCGTCTCAGCACTGACTGTCAGATAACCATCTTTCAGTTCTGCTTTTACATCTTCTTTTTTAACTCCAGGCATGTTCATCGTTACTTCATAGCCTTTATCGGTATCTTTTACATCCGTTGTCATAAGTCCGGATTCACTGTAATCATATCCTCCAAATGGTTCTCCAAAGAAATCATCCAATAAGTTCTCTCCAAAAATACTAGGCATTAACATAAGTCATATCTCCTTTCAGACATTTATTAATTTATTTAGCACATTCGGATTTACTCTGAAGTGTTGTTGTCATCTCAAACACCGGTCGGTGGAATCTTTATCATCTCTTTTTGTTCCCCTTCCTTTGTTCTAGCTGTAATATAACACTTATTATTAGCACTGTCAAGAGGTGAGTGCTAATTTTTTTGGATTTTTTTTTGCAAACCCTTTAAAATCAATGGTTTGCAGTATCTTATTTCATTTAAAATTGTGATTTTTTCGATTTTGACACCAATTTGACACCAATTTCTCTTTTTGTGGTGTCAAGCATTTAACACCATACTATCTAGTCTTGCAATCTCATTTTCAATCCTTGTCAGCTCTCCAATATGGTTATACACTTCCATTGTTACATTGGATAAGATTTCCGAAAGTGGCAAAAGTAGGTGCTTTCATTTCGTCGAGAAGATACATGTAACGAATGTCATTGCGACATAGTTTTTCGATTTCACGCAGCGAACAATATCTTGATAGGTCGATGTGATCCATAACCTCACAAAAAGTGTATACCGGATCAGAAATATCAATTAATTTTTCGATTTCTAATGGTAATTTCAGCTGACGAGCTGTATAATTATCATTGGTATTTTGATTTAGTAGCATAATTCATTATACCAAAAAATCGCTCAGACTCCACGGTCTGGGCGATTTTTCTATTAGGGAAGTTTTTTTACACCCCCTTTTTTCATGGAAATGTATAGGGCGACAGCCCTACAGCGAGGGAATTCTTTCCCGAGTTGTGCATGGCGTAACATTCTCTTTCGCACTCGATTTTCTTGATTTGACCACATTTTTACGACAAATTCTTGGAAAAATATATTCGTCTGATTTTCTTACCACATTTTACGACAGCGGCTTCTGGTTTATACCACAGCAGGTACGGTTTCTGGCAGGTTCATTTTAGACATCTCGTTCTCCACATGAGACTTCCGGTAATTTCATCCTTCCCATCGGCTTACCGCCACCCTGTTCTGGTACAGAAACATAATGTTCTGACATAGAAAACGCATTATTTCCTGTCAACGCAATCACCTTTGCATTTTCCAAAATCACTTCATCCAGTTTGCCTTCGACATCTTTCCGGGTAACCAGAACGAACAGACGACTTTGAAACCATTGGAATCTAAAATCCTTCAGGATTTTAATTGCAGTAAATTCATTTACTGTTCGGATTCGGGACTTGGAAGTACATCCAACCGAATCGTATCTTTTTTAATATAATCGTATTGTATTTGAAATTCCAAACTGCTCGGCCATCTGTGAAAATGTGAAGCTAGTCAACGAATGAAGTAGAAAACGTTATCCAAAAACTGTAAAATAAAAATCGAGGTCATTCTCCCGGGATAAGGAAGTATTGACCTCAACATTTTCTAAAATATTTCGTTGTTAAACTTCTATTCTTCTATTTGCATCATATTCAGAGATTTTCCAAAACGTCTTGGACGTGTAAAAAGATTTACTTCTCCCCATTGTGCAAGCAACTGCTCAATCAATCTTGTCTTATCTACATAATAAAAATCTTCCTGTCGAATCTTTTCAAAATCTTC
>SCPN01000129.1_pt1 | contig 55713 bp, 63 predicted proteins | sample 6106831 | NCBI WGS metagenome assembly SCPN01 (sample SAMN10720447, study PRJNA508395) | human gut metagenome | isolation source: Participant 1, 0 month | reverse complement strand
GACTGGAACGCTGAAAATTACCGCAGATATGTAAAGCGTGGCTCTAACGGTATTGCCCTGTTTGTGATGAACAGGGATAAACCGTATCTGCGCTATGTGTTTGATGTGGCGGATACCGGCGTTCGCCGTTCTTCCCCGGAACTAAAACCGTGGGAGGTGACGCCTGAAAACCGCTCCTATGTCATGGAAGCGATGGAGCGCACCTTCGGTGTTGCCGCTGACGGGGTGCTGGAAGCACAGCTTGAAGATATTGCATCTGCACTGGCGGCTGAGTATTGGGACGATTACAAAAAGCAGTTCCTCGACATCGTTGCCAACAGCTTCCTTGAGGAGTATGATGAACTCAACATCGAAGTAGCTTTCAAAAATGCGGTGACAAACAGCGTATCCTACACGATGTATTGCCGGTTCGTGGAAAGTCCCGATAACTACTTCGAGCATGAGGATTTCCAGAAGGTGTTTGATTTTAACACCAGACAGACGGTAAATGCCCTTGGCACTGCGGTGAATGCCATCAGTACAAGAATGTTTCAGGAAATCGAAAAAGCGATTGGAGAACATGAGCAGATTAAAGCTACCGAAAGGAGTGCAGATTATGAGCGAGATGACTTACAGACAGGTCGGAGATTATCAGATTCCGAACCTTCAGTTGGAGAACGAGGGAGAGAAAACTCTGGGCAAGTACGGCAGGATGCGTCGAGCATTTTTGGAGCAGAACAATCCGATGCTCCTGAACGACATGATTCTGATGGAGAGCCTGTTCCCGCACCTGTGGGAGATCGAGGAAACGGCGAAAGCCAGAGTGGAGTTTCTGATGGAGCAGTATCTGAAGGACAGCCCCGCACCGGACAAAGAAACGCAGCAGATGGCGTGGGTGCAGCACATGAACAGCCTGAAAGCACAGGCGGAGGAAGTCGTGATGACGGAGCTTATCAACAGCTGAGTCTGAACCTTTTCCTCTCCGAAAATGAACAAATCAGTTTTATCGACCGAGCAGAGAGCTTTACGCCCTCTGCTTTTTCTTTTGCCCAGGAAGAAATCGACCATTTCCTTTTGCTTGGCAGCAATACCGATGAAGCCCGAAAAGTCGTAGCACTGGAATATATGAAGCAGAAGCCGCTGGAAGAAATCGTTCAGACCTTAAAGCAGGTCTATCACGGTGGCTATGGTCTGAAAGAAGATAGCGGGAATATCTGTGCATGGTATGCCGAGGACGGTATTCACCTTGCCAAAGGTTCCTCTGCCATTGACAGCCCCAGAGCGCAGATCGTTTCTTGGGAAACGGTTGCCGAGCGCATTGGAGAACTGCTTGAAAATGGTCGGTTTGCAACCAATGTAGAACTGGTAGAAGCTCCCGGATATGAGCGTCAGAAGCTGGCTGAATCCCTGTGGCATCTTTATCACGATTTGAGTGAAGAAGCCCGTGCCGGCAGCTATCTGGCAATTCTCCATCAGGAACCGTTTCGTGGGTTTCCTGATGAAACCGCAGACTTGGCTGAAAAGTTGGATGATCCTCGTTTCCACGCAACCTTGGTACAGCAGTATTCGGAATTTAGAAAAGCCCTTGCGGAAAATCCCGATCTGCTTCGTTTTCACTATCACAAGCTGAATCTCATCCAGAAACAGCTGTATGAGCTGAATCTGCCTTTGCGTGAGTATCAGACCGATATGATGCAGATGCCCCTTGTCCGCCAGTTCATTACGGATGATGAAGTCAATGCAGACTTGACCCGTGGAAGTGGCTTTTCCGGTGGCAAAGCCCGTATTTATAACTACTGGCAGGAGAATCATTCTGCCAAAGAAAAGATGGATTTCTTGAAGCATGAATACGGAACCGGTGGCCATTCCCATGCTTGCTCCGGCGCAACGCACAGCGGTCAGGATCACGATGCCAAGGGTGTTGCGTACACCAAGAGCGGCTGCGATAAATTGCAGATGTCCTGGGCGCAGGTGGTGCAGAGAATCGACGGTCTGATGCGAAAGGGACGCTACCTCAGCCCAGAGGGAAGAAGTGGAACGACAGGCTATCGAAGAAGCTAAAACTGATCCGTTGGAAGATGTTTATGACCGTTTCGCAGTAATTGATACTACGAGGATGGCGAGTATGCAATCTGGGATAATCAGACCGATGACTACTATGTAGACCCGGAAGGCGTTACAGAATACTTCACGGACGAATGGCTTGCCAATGACTATCTGGAGGAAGTTCGGCAGTCCGTAGCTGCGATGGAGTCGGTTCAGCCTGAAACACCTGCTACCGAGCCTGACGAAGTTGTGGAAGCCCCTGTTTCCGAAGAACCAACATGGAACTATCAGGTCGGTGACACGGTATATCTGGACGATACTGCTTTCCGTGTGGAGCAGATTACGGACAGAGAGGATTCAGCTGCGTGACCCTACCCTTCCTATCCGATCTTCCGTGCCGAGAATCGTGAAACTTCGAGCGTATGCTCTCAGGACGGAAAACCATGTGGTAAGGGTTGATGCCCAAACCAAGAAAAGCCCGTTACAGAAGAATTTCTGGCGAAGCGAACCGAGGACTACACCCCTGGTATCAGCTGTTAGACCGTCTGCGTATGGACTGCGAATACTTCCTTGGTGCAGGACAGCACAGCGAAAAGCATCTGTGGGCAGGCAACCGCCATGCACAGATTGCCAAGATGCGTGAGCTGTATGAAATGATTCCCGACAAACCGGAATGGCTGACACCTGAGATGATTAACAGCTACGAGGAGCGCATGGCTCCCCGCTATCTGGTTGCCGCCTACCATCACTTTGAAAACGGCTTCGATGATAAACTGGACTACTACACTCTGGAAGAAGCGGAAAAAGCTGCCCAGGGCTATGTGGACGGAACCATGGAGGATGACGGATTCAAGTACGATGGTGCTGCCGTTTACGATCAGCAGGAGCATAAGTGCATCCGTATCTATGGGGACTACCCTGACGAAAAGGCACACGCACAGGTCAGAGCCAGTGCGGAACCCGAACAGCAGGAACCGGAACACTTCATCGACCATTTTTATGTTGCCGAGGACATTCAGAAGCGAGGTGCGCTGGACATCAAGGAATACAGTTCCTTTGATGATGCCCTGCGAGCTTACTATGCACTTCCTGACACGCAGAGAAAAGCCCTGGGTGCAATGAATACCAGAGATCTGCCGGGGAGTCTGGACTTCGTACAGTGCGTGGATGGCAGGGATACTATCATTCAGGACTATGCCAAGGTGGACGGATGGCAGAATGCCGAAGTTATGGACATTATCGCTCAGCTTGAGCAGTCCATCACCACCAGAGAAATTCCTCCCGTTCCTGCGGTGAACTTCCACATCACAGATGACAACATCGGTGAAGGTGGACCGAAGCAGAAATTCGTAAGAAACATCGCAGCCATTGAAACCCTGTTCAAACTGGAAAGCGAGAACAGGAACGCCACTACCGAAGAACAGGAGATTTTGTCGAACTATGTCGGTTGGGGCGGTCTGGCAGATGCTTTTGACCCGGACAAGGGAAATTGGGCGCAGGAGTATCAGACACTGAAAAACCTGCTTTCCGAGGATGAATATGCTGCGGCAAGAGCTTCCACCCTGAACGCACATTACACCAGCCCTACGGTCATTCGCTCCATCTATGATGCGGTCGGACAGATGGGCTTTGAAACGGGAAATATTCTGGAGCCTGCTATGGGTGTCGGTAACTTCTTTGGTATGCTCCCTCCTGAAATGCAAAGCAGCCGCTTGTATGGTGTGGAACTGGATTCCATCACCGGCAGAATTGCTCAGAAGCTCTATCCCAATGCAGAAATCAAGGTGGCTGGCTTTGAAACAACAGACCGCCGAGACTTCTATGATCTGGCTGTGGGCAATGTCCCTTTCGGCAACTACAAAGTGTCCGATAAGCCTTATGATAAGCTGGGATTCTCCATTCACAACTATTTCTTTGCCAAGGCTTTGGATCAGGTTCGTCCCGGTGGTGTGGTCGCTTTTGTGACAAGCCGTTACACCATGGATTCCAAGAACTCTGACGCAAGGCGATATATGGCGCAGAGGGCGGAACTGCTTGGTGCAATCCGTCTGCCAAACGATGCCTTTAAGAAAAACGCAGGCACGGAAGTCGTGTCCGACATCCTGTTCCTGCAAAAGCGTGACCATCCGATTGACATTGTACCGGAATGGGTAAACCTTGACCGCACCGAAGAAGGACACACCATGAACAGCTACTTTGTCGCTCATCCTGAAATGATTCTGGGCGATACGGTGGAAGAAAGTACCGCCTACGGTATGGACATTACGGTGCGTCCCATTGAGGGCATGGAACTGTCCGAACTTCTGAAAGAAGCAGTTTCCCACATCCAAGGAACCTATCAGGCTGTGGAGCTTCCCGAAGCTGACAAGGGTAAGGAAATCGAAACCATTCCTGCAACCCCGGATGTAAAGAATTTCTCTTATACCGTGGTGGATGGCAATGTGTACTTCCGTGAAAACTCCCTGATGCGCCGTGTAGACCTGAATGAGAAAGCAAAAGACCGTGTGATGGGCATGGTGGAACTTCGTGGTATCGTCAACGAGCTGATCGAATATCAGCTTGAGGATTACCCGGATGAAATGATTACTCAGAAACAGGCAGAACTGAATGGTGCCTACGATGCGTTTGCCGCAAAGAACGGGCTTATCAATAATCGAGCCAACGGTCAGGCGTTTGCTGACGATTCCTCCTACTATCTCCTGTGTTCTTTGGAAAATGTGGATGAGGACGGCAATCTGAAAAGCAAGGCGGATATGTTCACTAAGCGAACCATCAAGCCGGAACGCAGAGTGACGAGCGTGGATACGCCGTCCGAAGCTCTGGCAATCTCCATCGGTGAGCGTGGCAAGGTGGATTTGCCGTTTATGGCACAGCTGCTTAGAACACCCGGAGAATACGATGCGATTCAGGCAGAGCTTCGAGGGGTGATCTTCAAAGACCCGATGGCTCCCGATGCTGTGGAAGTTGGATGGCAGACTGCCGATGATTACCTTTCGGGTGATGTAAGAAGCAAGCTGCGTGTCGCACAGATGGCGGCGGACAGAGATTCTTCTTTCCGCATCAATGTGGAAGCCTTGCAGAAAGCACAGCCGAAGGACTTGGATGCGTCCGAGATTGATGTGCGTTTGGGTGCAACATGGATTGATGCCGATTATATTCAGCAGTTCATGGAGGAAACCTTTGAAACCCCGTATTACCTGCGCCGCTCCATTGAGGTCAAGTTCTCCGAGCTGACCGCAGAGTGGCGCATCAACGGTAAGAGTTCTCCCAACTACAACGATGTGGCGGCGTATGTCACCTACGGTACAGAGCGAGCCAACGCATATCGGATTCTGGAGGAAACACTGAATCTGAAAGATATTCGTATCTATGATACGATTGAGGATGCGGATGGCAAGCAGAAGCGTGTTCTCAACAAAAAAGAAACTACCCTGGCACAACAGAAACAGCAGGCAATCAAGGATGCGTTCCGAGATTGGATTTGGAGAGATCCGCACAGACGAGAAACTCTTTCCACCAAGTACAACGAACTTTTTAACTCCACCAGACCTCGTGAGTATGATGGCTCTCATATCCGCTTCGGCGGTATGAACCCGGATATTACCCTACGTGAACACCAGAGAAATGCTATCGCTCATGTGCTGTACGGTGGAAATACGCTGCTTGCACACGAAGTTGGTGCAGGCAAGACCTTCGAGATGGCAGCATCGGCTATGGAGAGTAAACGGCTTGGACTGAGCCAGAAATCCCTGTTCGTTGTGCCGAATCACCTGACCTTACAGTGGGCAAACGAGTTCCTGCACCTCTATCCGAGTGCCAAGCTCCTTGTTGCCACCAAGAAGGATTTTGAAACAGCAAACCGCAAGAAGTTTTGTGCGAGAATCGCCACCGGTGACTATGATGCGGTTATCATCGGTCACAGCCGGTTTGAAAAAATCCCGCTTTCTGCCGAACGACAGGAACGGCAGCTGCGGGAGCAGATTGATGAGATCGAGGGTGCGATTGCGGAGCTGAAATGGCAGCGTGGCGAAAACTTCACGATCAAGCAGATGGAGAAAACACGAAAATCATTGGAAGCCAGACTGGACAAGCTCCTTGCCGCTGACAAGAAAGATGATGTCATTACCTTTGAGCAGTTGGGTGTAGACCGGCTGTTTGTGGACGAAAGCCATGCGTTCAAGAATTTGTTCCTCTACACAAAAATGCGAAATGTGGCAGGTCTGTCCACCTCCGAAGCCCAGAAATCTTCGGATATGTTTATGAAGTGCCGCTATATGGATGAGCTGACCGGCGGGCGTGGTGTGATCTTTGCAACCGGTACTCCAGTAAGTAACTCGATGACCGAGCTTTATACGGTCATGCGCTATCTCCAGTACAGTACGCTCCAGCAAAAGAACCTGACCCATTTTGATTCCTGGGCATCGACCTTCGGAGAAACAACAACTGCGATTGAGCTTGCACCGGAGGGAACCGGCTATCGTGCCAGAACCCGATTTGCGAAGTTCTTCAACCTGCCTGAACTGATGAATATGTTCAAGGAGGTTGCCGACATCAAGACCTCTGACCAGTTGCATCTCCCTGTTCCCGAAGCAAAGTTTGAAACGGTTGTGGTTCAGCCCTCTGAGTACCAGAAGGATATGGTGGCTTCCCTTTCAGAGAGAGCAGCAGATGTTCATGCCGGTATTGTAGACCCGTCCGTCGATAATATGCTCAAGATTACCAGCGACGGACGAAAATTGGGACTGGATCAGCGGCTGATGAACCCTCTGTTACCCGATGACCCTGACAGCAAGCTCAATGCCTGCGTGGGAAATATCCTGCGTATCTGGCAGGACGGTCAGGCTGATAAATTGACCCAGTTGGTGTTCTGCGACCTCAGCACACCGAAAAATGATGGAACCTTTAATGTCTATGATGATGTCAAAACAAAGCTGATTGCAAACGGTGTGCCAGCGGAAGAAGTTGCCTTTATCCATGATGCGGATACCGAAGCAAAGAAAAAAGACCTTTTTGCCAAGGTTCGTACCGGGCAGGTGCGAGTGCTGCTTGGCAGTACGCAAAAGATGGGAGCAGGAACCAACGTCCAGGACAAACTGGTGGCAGTTCACCACCTGGATGTGGGCTGGCGTCCGTCTGATATGACCCAGAGAAATGGTCGTATCATCCGTCAGGGCAACCGGAACAAAGAGGTTCAGGTGTACCAGTATGTGACCGAGGGAACCTTCGATGCTTACCTGTATCAGACCTTGGAAAACAAGCAGAAGTTTATTTCTCAGATTATGACCTCCAAATCGCCGGTTCGCTCCTGTGACGATGTGGACGAGCAGGCGCTGTCCTATGCGGAGATCAAGGCGCTGTGTGCCGGCAATCCGCTTATCAAGGAAAAGATGGACTTGGACATTGATGTGGCAAGGCTGAAGGTGCTGAAAGCTGACCACCAGAGCCAGCAGTACCGCATGGAAGATAAGCTCCTGAAATACTTCCCGGCTGAGATTGAAAAGCAGACAAGCTATATTCATGGCTTTGAAGCTGATATTAAAACCGTGGAAGCACACCCGCAGATTGCCGAGGGCTTTTGCGGCATGGAAATCAGGGGCAAAGCCTACACCGAAAAGGCAGATGCCGGTGAAATCCTCCTTGCGGCTTGCAAGGACACGAAAAGTGCCGATCCGGTTCCGCTTGGCAGTTACCGTGGCTTTCAGATGGAACTTTCTTTTGACAGCTTCCGGAACGAGTTTGATGTGAACTTAAAGGGCGCTGTGAGCCACAGAGTAGCCCTTGGTACGGATGCACGAGGAAATATCACCCGACTGGACAATGCTCTTGCAGGCATTCCTGAGCGCTTAGAACGAGCCAATGAACAGCTGAATAATCTCTACAATCAGCAGGAAGCAGCCAAGGCGGAGGTTGGAAAACCGTTTCCGCAGGAAGCAGAGCTGACAGCCAAAAGTCAGCGACTGGCAGAACTGGATGCAGCCCTGAATATGGAGGACTCTGCGGAAAAACGTGACGAAAGAAGCGAGTCGGAGCGTCCTTCTGTGTTGGCTGATCTGAAATCCAAAGCGGAGCATATCCCACCTGCAAAATACTCTGAACCCCGTGAGGAGGTGTTATAATGGCAAAGCGAGACCAGGATGTTCATTTCCTTGCATCCAAGGAGGAGGTCGAGCGAATCCATGAGAAGATGGATGAGCTTGGCATCCGCAGCATGGGAGCCTATCTGCGGAAGATGGCTCTGGATGGGTACTGCATCAGACTGGATTTGCAGGATGTGAAAGCCCTGGTTTCGCTCCTGCGAATCTGCTCCAACAACCTGAACCAATACGCCAAACGAGCGAACGAAACAGGCAGTATCTATCATGCTGACATCGAGGATTTGCAAAAACGGCTGGAGGAAATCTGGATGGATATGAAAGACATTCTTGTCCGTCTGTCCTCAATCCAGTAATCCGACAACTTGTCGGGAAGTCGCAGTTTCGGCTGCGGCTTTACATAGGGACATATAACCTTGTTTAGCTGGTAGGGTCCTTGAACAGCACATGAATCTCATCAAAGTAGATCTATGTAGCCGTCGTGGCATCCTTGCGGCGGTTGGTCATCACCTGCATATTGATGAACTCCAGCAGGGACATCATGGCAATCGGGCGGAGCTGGTCGCCCAGACTTTGGATATTAAAGCAAATCAGGCTTCTGTCCTCCGGCTGAAGATGCCCATTCTCGCCGATCAGCTTGTCCAGCATCGACAGCACAAACTCGATTTTGGCAACATCGGGCGGCACATCGGTCTTGGGGTCGTACAGTGCTGCCAGCCGTTCCCTTTCTTTCGCTTCCCTCTCCATTCTCCGCTGCCGGAGTCGCTGTTCTTCAGCCCGTTTAATCCGATCGAGCTGCTCCTGTGTATAATTGACTCCAAGCTCCTGCAAATCTTTAGCGGCAGTCACAGCATCCACATGAAAGCGTTCCCGGTAATGTTTGCGTTTTCGTAAAAAAGCGTTATAATTGAATCAGTTAAATCAAAGGAGGTATCAAATCATGAAATCACATAAATACTGGTCCTTGGGCGCACTTTTCTGTATGTTGGGATGCATTTATTCTGGAATCAAAAAATCTATGACTGCGCATAAATACTTTGCCTATTCTTCATTGCTTTGTATGGGCATGTCCATTTATTCCGGTCACAAACTGGTTTCTCCAAAGAAGAAAAAAATAACTCAACCAAATAATAGTGAGAATAGTTAAACAAAAAAATCGCCTTTATTCATAAAAGACAAAGTTGCTGGAGAATTTTTTTCTCCAGCAACTTTTATTTGTTCGTCATAAGTGGCTACGTTTATGGTGTTACATGGAATTTCCGAAAGATAACAACATTTTTGCATAGAGTTCAGCAGTTTCTGTTTAAAGCCATGAATCGGAGAGGTTGTAGACGGGCATACACATGGAATGGATTTGTGGAAATGCTCAAGTATTATCCATTAGCAAAGCCTAAAACGTACTATTGCTTATATTAAAGTGAATGTTACTATGAGGAGCCATATGCGGGAAAGCCGCACGTACGGATCTGTGAGGGGCTAAGATTGAGAGGTCTTAGTCTACTCGACTGTTAAACTGAATCCGAAAAACATTAGGGCGCAGAGGAGATAAAATCCTTTGCGTCCTTCCTTTTTACACAAGGGTTGACATCGTTGTGTGATTGCAGATACTCTTGTACAATGTAGTTAAGAAGAAAGGAGTTGAGGCTATGAAGCTGGTATTGAAGATATTGGCACTGCCGGTGCTATTCGTTGTAAAATTGATTTGCGTTCTTGGAAATCTGCTTACAAATGTTGTGTCCTATGTGATTGGCATACTGCTTTTGGTCATTGGCGGTTCTGCGATTTACTGCATTGTAAAGGCTTTGTGGCAGTCCCTGCTTATTCTTGTGGTTCTTGGAATTGCGACAATAGCAGTGGTTTTCCTGCTCGTTTGGGCTGTTATGAAAGCTGAGAATATAGGAGAAAGTCTGGGAGCATTTATCAGGTCATAAGATAATATCAGAGAAAAGTCACCGACCGGTGGCTTTTTCTTTTTGGGAAGGAAGTGATGGGAATGGCAGCAACAAGATTGATTGCGCTCCATGTGAATAAGGGAAAGACGGTCACTCAATGTTTGGCAGACAGAACCGACTACTCACAAAACGCCGCAAAAACCAATGACGGCGAATTTATCAGCTCCTATGAGTGTGATCCAAAGACAGCAGATGAGGAATTTCTGCTTTCCAAACGGCAGTACCAACACATTACCGGCAGGCAGCAGAAGAACAATATCATCGCATACCAGATACGCCAGTCCTTTAAGCCGGGAGAAATCACTCCGGAAGAAGCGAACCAGGTCGGCTATGAAACAGCGATGCGATGGACAAAGGGCAAACACGCTTTCATCGTTGCGACCCACATCGACAAATCCCATATTCACAACCATATCATTTATAATTCGACCTCGCTGGATGCTACACGGAAATTCAAAAACTTCTTCCTTTCCGGTCTTGCAGTTCAAAGACTCAGCGATATGGTTTGCCTGGAACACGGTCTGTCCATCATTACACCGAAGCCATATCGGGAACGCCAGAAAAGAACTGTTTATCCCAAGAAGCGTACCCAGCGTGACGAATTATGTGATGCGATTGATACGGTGCTGAAGCAGAAACCAAAGAGCTTTGATGGCTTTGTTCAGGCTCTGGCTGACATGGGATTTGAGTTCAAGGATGGAAAGCAGCCTGCGTTCAAGGGCGAGAATCAGAAGCGTTTCATTCGGCTGCGTTCCCTGGGCGAAGGATATAGCAAAGAGGAAATCCAAGCTGTTATCTCCGGCAAGAACCTGCACAAATCAAAAGGCAGCTCTGCCAAGGCTCCTGACCAGAAGCAGTTCCAGATGCTGATTGATATTCAGGCAAAGATGGCCGAGGGCAAGACGGTCGGTTATGAAAAGTGGGCGAAGAAGTTCAACCGAAAAGAAGCTGCCCGAACGGTAATCCTACTGAAAGAAAAAGGCGTGGACAGTTATGAGGATTTGGTTGCCCTTACGGATAAGCTGACTTCTCGCTTCTCTGAGCTTTCCGATTCCATTAAGGCGGCTGAGAAACGGATGGTTGAGATTGGAGCATTGCAGACGCACATCAATAATTACTCCAAGACCAGAAAGACCTACGAAGCATACCGCAAGTCCGGGTACAGCAAAAAGTTCTTTGAAGAACATCGTGACGAGCTGATGCTCCATAAGGTGGCAAAGCAAGCCTTTGATCAGCTGGATGGCAAAAAAGTTCCTTCTCGTCAAGCTCTGCATGAGGAGTTTAACCGACTCCTGGTTGAGAAAAAGCAAGCCTACGCAGAATATCGGCAGGTCAAGAAAGAGATGCAGGAATATCTGATTGCCAAGCAGACGATTGAGCATATCTTGGGTATTGACCGTCAAAAACGAGTGGAAGAGAAGAAACAACAGAAAGAAGAACAGCGCTGAAGGTAGAGAAAGAGCCACGGTCCATTCTTTTTTTGAGTGTGAGACCGTGGCCACTTTTTTGTATTTTACTTCGATAATAATATGCAGATTATCATCTGTCAGAAATAATCATGTCGATTCCTCGCTGCAGAGTTCCTTCGTCGATTGCACCAGTTGCCTGGGCGATTGCGTTTCCCTCAGCGTCAATAAAATATGTGGTAGGCAGTGAATAAACACCGTAGATTGTAGCGGCATCCTGATCTGTATCGTAAAATACCGGGAAAGAATAGCCCTGTTCTGCGATGAAAGCAGATGCAGTTTCCACAGTCTCTCTGGAGCCATCAGTCATATTGATGATGAGAAACTGTACTTCTTCACCAATTTCCAGATATTTTTCGTTAAAATCAGGCATTTCCATTTTACATGGACTACACCAGCTTGCCCAGAAGTTTAGGACAACGGATTTCCCGATAAAATCCGAAAGATGAACTTCATTTCCATCCAGATCGTAAACTGTAAAATCCGGTGCCAATATCTTTTCCGATTCACCCTCTTGTGTTGTTGGAAGAGAGGCTTCTGTGGATTCGGTTTTCTGCGGTGCTTGAGTGGCAAGCAGATCAGGCGCCAGCTTCTGTCCAAGCTGTTTATATAGAATTCCTGCGCCGCCTAAAATGAGAACAAATACAAGAATGAGAATCATTATTATCTTCTTTTTATTCATAAACCCTCCTCAACTAAGCAGGCTGAGAAGCTGTCCCAGCGTTCCTGTTGCCATCAAAATACCCACCAATATCAGGAAACAGCCGCTGACAGTATTGATGATCCGGTAGTGTTTTTTGATCCAGTTGAAGGCTGACTTCAGATAGTCAATCAGAACAGCACTGAGAAGAAATGGAATTCCAAGTCCCAGCGAATAGCAAAGCAGCATCAGCATACCTTCGATTGCATGATTCTGCTGAGAGGCAAGCATCAAGGCAGAACCGAGGAATGCGCCCACGCAAGGTGTCCAGCCCAAGGAAAATATCATGCCAAAGAGCATAGCGGGGAAGAACCCCATCTCACGGCTGTTTACTGTTTTACTGCCGCCTCTGAACAAATTCATTTTGAAAACACCAAGAAAATTGAGGCCAAAAAGAATTACAATCAATCCGGAAATTAAATTCACTGCGCCTTTGTATTCTCGAAGGATACTGCCAATGGTGCCAGCCAATGCGCCCATTGCTACAAAGACTACAGTAAATCCACTAACAAATCCCAATGCTCCAGATAAGGTCTTTTTTGTACTGCGTTCTCCACCACCTGCAAAATAGGAGATATAGATGGGCAGCATGGGAAGCAGGCAAGGTGATATGAAGGTGATAATGCCCTCCAGGAAAGCTACTGCGTATTGCATGAGCCGCTGCACCCCTTTCCGAAAATACCGGAAAACAGCCAGCCGATAAAGCCCATATAGGCCATCGTGATGAACGGGTTAGAAGTCAGCGGACAAGCTCCGGTAGAGCATCCCACAAGGTAGTAATATGCAAGGCCAACCAATGCGCCGCCTACGATAAAAAGAACTGGCTTCAGCCATTTTTTAATTTTTTCTTTCATCTCACATTCCTCCTGCTAAATATTCCTCTGCATAGTGAACAGCAGTTGCCCCATCGGCTACAGCAGTCACGACCTGCCGTAATGCCTTTGTGCGGACATCCCCAACGGCGAACACACCGGGGATGTTGGTTCGGGTACTCTCATCTGCAATAATGTATCCAGCCGGATCAATCTCAATCTGATCTTTCACCAATTCGGTGGAAGGCTTTCTTCCCACGCTTACAAATACACCATCGCAAGAAAGGGTACTTTCTTCTCCAGTTTTCACGTTCCTAATCTGGATGCCGGTCAGCTTTTCGTTATGGAGCAGAGCTACAATCTCACTGTCCCAGAGAAATTCTACATTTTCTGTTTTCATCAAAGGTTCATGGTAGATCTTAGTTGCTTTTAGGGTGTCTCTGCGGTGAACGACGATGACTTTTTTGCAGATACGGGAGAGAATCAGTGCATCTGCCGCAGCGGTATTGCCACCTCCTGCGATGACAACCGTTTTGTTCCGATAGAACATTCCGTCACAGGCTGCACAGTAATGGACACCTTTGCCGATTAACGCCTGTTCCCCATCAACACCCAGCTCTCTGGGACCGGCTCCTGTAGCCAATACGATGGATTTTGCGTACATAGGGCCTTCACTGGTCACAGCTTTCTTTACAGAACCTGACAGTTCCAGAGACAGCACCTCAGTCAGCTTGGTTTCTACACCAAACCGCTCCGTTCCTCGCTTCATTTTTTCTCCCAGGGAGAAACCGTCGATGCCATCCTCGAAGCCGGGATAGTTGTCGATTTGTTCGGTCAGAGCCATCTGCCCGCCGGCAGACAGCTTTTCTAAAACCACAGTGTCCATTCCGGCTCTTGCAGCATAAAGGGCTGCGGTATAGCCGCCGGGACCGCCACCTACAACGATCATGTCATAGATATGCTGCGCATTATTTACTTCCTGAGTCCGGTGCTGTAAGGTTTCCTCAATAAAAGCCACCAGCTGCGTTCTGGATTCCGGAGCGACGATAGAGCCAAGAGCCTGTCCGTTGTGATAGATCAGTAGAGTAGGGACAACTTCAATAGCCTCGGCCTCAGCCAATTCCGGTTCATCATCAATGTTGACAGCAGTGAATACCAGCGTATCCTTATATTCCTCAGCAACGCTTTCCAATGCTGGAGCCAGACGGCGGCAATATACGCACCAAGGGGCTGAAAACTCCACCAGAACAGTCTTTCCGCTATGCACCATTTCTTCAAATTGATTTCTATTGATATTGATAACTGCCATATTGCCAGCTCCTTTCTTTTGTTTGATTATAGTATAGCCAATCTAAAATAATAATTCGGTGATAATATCACATAAAATAGTGCGACATTGCTGCCGCACTAAACTTTTTTGTTATTAAGTAACTCGAGGATATGTTCACTGGAATGGATGATTTGAGACTGTTTATCTTTTATGGATGTTTTTCTTGTCTCCTCCAGCGAGAGAGAAGCATATAAATGAACCGTGTTTGCTTCCTGTCTAAGAGAATCGTTATACTGTTCAGCTACAAGATATTGTTTCTCAAGAATACTAATTTTATTTTGGAGGTCACGAATCTGCTGTTGAAGTGACATCACTTTTTTCTTTTGAATATAGAGGAAAGAAGTAAGAAGCAGCAGGATGATTGAAATAATAATAATAATCATTCTTATTACTTTCCCTCCTTTATCAAAAGATAAGTCTTAACTGCATTACGGAGCGTTTCTGGTAGAACGGGAACAGGCAAGATGATCACCTTACCCGTATTCTTTTCAATCGTTATTTCTGATTCCGGTTGATTGGACAGAAGAATTACGGGTGTTCTTTTATCCGCCCGCCATGGCTGATCCGGCTGTTTTGTCAGAGCTTCTGTAACAACCCAAAGCATAGGCTTTTTCTTTCCAAGCTTTTTTCTTGCAGCCTCCGGGGTTTCAAATACAAGGATATGTTTGGATAAGTTCTGCAGTACCAGTCTCAGTCCGTTCCCATAGGCTGAATCACTGCACATAATAGCAATCGTGGCATTTGATTGCTCATCTTGTGATGCCTTTATAAAATCCAGAACAGGTGTATTATAAAGGTTGAAATCTTTTTCTGTATGCACTGCTTCATAATAAGCTCTGGCCGCTTGGCACATTCTTCGGCAGAACTGTTCAATATCAATACGGATGTCCGTGAGGCTGTTGTCAGAACTTATTCTATCCAGTTGGCAAACTGAAGTTCCGCAATTCATACCTAAGTGAAAACGAATCGAAGTATTGTCGTCAGTATTTGCAAAGCCCTTGTTCTGGTGCAGGTATTCACATCGAAGCTGCCAGCATCGTTCTCCGCAGATATAGGGCGAGATATCTTGCGCAGAGACTTTAAAGAAAGGTGCTGCGTATGTATCAAACCAACGAATATATTGATTTCCTACATCACGAGTTGGTCTCTGGTTTCTGTCCAGAACAGCACGTCCATCCCGATAACGCTTTACAATTTCTGGGAAAGCAATCCCGCCACAAATATCAGGTAAAGTCAGCGCCAATGCCAAAGCAGATTGCCAGCGTCCATCCTCAATGTTCAGTTCTACTTCCTCTATGCGATGTAAAAAGGTAAAGCTGGCATTGTCTTGACTCATAGGTATCCTCCTGTAAAAAATCCGCCTGCCGGAAAACCGACAGGCGGCATACTGCCTTTTATACTTCCATCATCTATAGGCTATAGTGATTAAAGAACCAAAGAAGGAGCAGAGTAAACCCGTGCTGCCAATTCTTGATTGAGCATATACAAGCTCTTGGGATCAGAGCCAAAGAGTTCAATTTTGGAAATCAAATTCTTTGCATTGGTTTCTTCTTCACCTTGTTCTTTCACAAACCAATCGAGGAACTGCATGGTACGGAAATCCTTTGCTTCGTAAGCCTCACTATAGATATCATTAATCAGCGAGGTCACATATTTTTCGTGCTCAAGACCTGCCTTCAAAACATCCATATGGCAAGCTGCATTCAGATCAGGCTTGTCAATGGCTTCAAACGTTACCTTCTGGTTTTCGTTTTGCAGGTACTGATAGAAAAGCATGGCGTGGTCACGCTCTTCCTGAGCCTGAATTTTATACCAGTTGGCAAAGCCGTCAAGCCCGACTTCCTCGAAATAGTTTGAAAAATTGAGATAAAGGTATGCGGAATAGAATTCCGTATTTATCTGTTGATTGATAAGCGCATGTACTTTTTCGTTCATTTGCAAGAACCTCCATGTTAAATTTCAGTTTTCCACAGGCCGTGGAGGTTGCAATAAGCATAGACAGCTACTGCTTTATCGTCTCCCAGGGAGAAGGTGACATGGGGTTCGTCACCGGGCTTCAAAACCTTACGCTGACCACCGTTTTCAGTCTGGACATAGACCCACTCGATGAAATGCTCCGGAAGCATAGGATGATCTACAGAACCCACATTGACATGGATTGCACCATCTTCAACAGTAACAGCAGGCAGATGCTTTTCGCCGCTGGCTTCTACGGTGTTAGGCTCGAGAGCCTCCATTTTCTGACCACAACACATCATGGGAACACCTGCGTCGTGAATCATACAAACCAGATTGCCGCAATGACGGCAGATATAAAACTTTGCACTCATTTTAATTTCCTCCATTTTTTCATTGTCCACATGGGGCTTTTCAAGGACCTCCTGGGACGCTGTTTTTTCTTCTTTGGGTTTGAAAGCGTCTTTGCCTGCTTTACAGACAGGACACTTCCAATCGGCAGGTAGGTCTTCCCACTTGCCACCGACAGCTTCATCGTGAATATATCCACAAATGCCTCAAACATATTGTTTCATAGGTTTTACTGCCTCCTTTATCTATATTTTATCAAATCACGACACATATTCCGTGACTTAATCACCTATTTCAGTCGCAGGAGTGATGGCCGCAGCCGTGGGAACCGCAAGAGTGACCTTCCCCATGGTGGTCGTGATGATCACACCGGACATTGGGGTTGAAGTCCAGTTTGCCTGCTACCAGTGCTTCTGCTGCTGCATCAGCGTTGCCGGAAACGCCACCATAAAGCCGGATACCCACATCGCTCAGTGCCATCTGGGCACCGCCGCCAATACCGCCGCAGATCAGGGCATCCACCTTCAGTGCACTCAGGACGCCTGCCAGTGCACCATGTCCGCTGCCGCCAGCATCCACAACCTTAGACGAAATGATTTTTCCATCTTCCACATCATAGATTTTAAACTGTTCAGTGTGACCGAAGTGCTGAAAGATTTCTCAGTTTTCATAAGTGACTGCAATTCTCATAATATTATCTCTTTTCTGTTTTTCGTGCATCGGATGGATTTTTTGCTGATAGCAATTTCTGCACCCGTAGGCTGCGCTGTTTCCGTTGCAGAGTGTAAAATCCCCTCCCTCGATTCGCAGAGGAAGTCCCTCAACCAGCGCATCGGCCAGTTTTTTGCGGGCAGCTGCATAAATCTGCTGAACCGTTGTTCTGGCAATACGCATGTATTCTCCGCATTGCTCCTGAGAAAAACCTTCACGGTCAATCAGGCGAATGGATTCATACTCATCCACATTCAGAACAATGGGAGTCAGTTCCTCGCCGCCACGAACCGGAACAAAACCATCATTATTCGGTAAACAACAAACTTTTCGGCATTTTCTCGGTCTTGGCATAGATTCACCTCCATATTATTTGCAGCATATGCCATTTATACAACCATTGTACATCCTCCCTTTCCTATATGTCAACGGAATTATTGACATATGCCGTAAATTATTTTATACTATGTGTATTCAAGGAGGTGTACCCATGGATTTTTCATCCTATTTTCCAATTTGGAACAAACTGACACCGACCCAGCAGCAGATTTTGGAGCGAAATGCAGTTTTACGAAAAGTGGACAAAGGGACCGTGATTCATAATGGAACTGTGGAGTGTACTGGTCTTCTGCTGGTAAGAAGCGGACAGCTTCGTGCCTATATTCTTTCCGATGAAGGACGAGAGATTAGCCTCTATCGTTTGTTTGATCGGGATATTTGCCTGTTTTCCGCCTCCTGTATGATGAACAGTATTCAGTTTGAGATTACCATTGAGGCGCAGAAGGATACCACGATGTGGGTTATTTCTGCAGACACTTATCAGCACATTATGAAAGAGTCTGCTGTGGTAGCTAATTTTACCAACGAAATTATGGCCACCCGTTTTTCTGAGGTTATGTGGCTCATGGAGCAGATTATGTGGAAAAGCTTTGATAAAAGGTTGGCAGGATTTCTGCTGGAGGAATGCAGCTTAGAGGGAACAAATATCCTCAAGATTACCCATGAAACCATTGCGAGCCACATGGGTACCGCCCGTGAGGTAGTTACCCGAATGCTTCGCTATTTCCAGAACGAGGGTATGGTCAAACTGTCCCGTGGTACTGTGACCATCACAGACGAAGAAAAGCTCCTGGGACTGAGCGAATAATGAAATCGTTGCGAAATCGCCACCGGTATGTATGTACCGATGGCGATTGTTTTATCCGTCTTTTTTGTCCTTTACCTTACAAATAAGCTGCGTCATTGTACCCATTGGGCAGTAAACGCACCAGCTTCGTGGCTTATACAGTACCATCGTAATCAGTCCAAGCACGGTCGAAGTCAGCATCACGCTGTAAAAGCCAAAGGCAAACTGTGCAACGTCCGGATGGAACAGTGTTCCGTGATATGCCCAATTCCAAGGTAATTTGAATGTCCAGAGCAGTGTTACGACTTGTTTTAAGTCCTGCACTCCTGCAAAAACCAAATAAGTATTCCAGAGCATCTGAAAAAACATCACAAAAAAGAAAATCAGGAAACCGTACCGAAACCATTTGCTTTTCATCCACCTGGGAATATCCTTTTTCTGTGATAGTCCGAAGCGTCCACCCAAGATGCCGAAAAGTTGTCCCCGTCCGCAGTAGCGGTTACAATATCCTTTTGTTCCATTGGCTATGGAAATAGTCAGTGGAACAAGAAAACAAATCAGCCCCAGCCACGCAAACAGGATATTAAAGAATCCCAGTACTAAGTAGGTCAGCGATGCGATCCAGAGATAATCATACCAACGCTTTTTCTGCTTGCTCATGCCTCTACCTCCTGAATCACAATTACGCTTGCCGGACATTCCTTTACACACTTGCCGCACCCAACGCATTTTTCCAAATTCACCTGTGCAGTCACACCTTGCCTGATTTGAATTGCCCCAAGGGGGCAAACCTTAACACAACATCCGCAAGCAACGCAATACTCCTGATCCACGAATGCCTTTCGTTTCTTTTTGATCGCCGCCATAATAGCCCTCCCTATGTTCCTTTGACAGTTGGTATTATAGCAGAAAGCATGATATTCTTCCGTGATGACATCACCAAAGCAATACCTACCCCACATTTCCAATGATACAGGAAATGTGGGGCGTTCTTATTTATCCATACCACAAGCAAACGAAGATTCCACAAGCGCACGGTCATTGATAACAGTATCGTAGAAGCGGAAACCACCTGAGAAATTGTAGGTAGCGAAACCGTTTCCCTCCAAAATGCGGCTGGCAATGTAGCTGCGCAGTCCGCTTTGGCAGATTACATAGATCGGTTTGCTCCTGTCAAGCTCGTTCAATCGCTCCCGAAGCTCATCCACCGGAATATTTAAGAAGCCGTCGATATGACCAAGCCGGTATTCTCCTACGGTTCTGGTGTCAATAAGTGTGACACTGCCGTCCATCGGCAGACTTTCCAAATCCGCAAGATGCCACTGTTTCAGTGTTCCATTTGCAATGTTGTCGATCATAAATCCAGCCATATTGACAGGATCTTTTGCCGAGGAATAGGGCGGCGCATAGGCGAGGTCTAAGTCTTTCAGCTCTACGGCTGTCATTTTTGCACGGATAGCAGTTGCTAATACGTCGATCCGCTTATCTACGCCCTCGTAGCCCACGATCTGTGCGCCCAACAGACGGTAGGTTTCCTTTTCAAAAACCACCTTCATAGTCATAACCTTGCCGCCGGGATAATATCCTGCATGGCTCATGGGTGACAGAATGACCGTATCTGCATTCAGCCCTGCATTTTTTGCATGGGTTTCGTTGATACCGGTAGACGCAGCGGTCAAATCGAACACCTTGATTACGGAGCTGCCCTGACTACCCATGTATCGGCTGTCCCCACCGCAGATGTTGTCGGCAATTATGCGTCCCTGCTTATTTGCCGGTCCTGCAAGGGAGATGAGGGTATCTTCATCAGTAACAAAATGCTTGACCTGAACAGCATCTCCTGCGGCGTAAATATCCGGAACAGAGGTTTCCATACGGTCATTGACCACAATGCTGCCCCTAACACCAAGTTCCAGTCCGGCTTCTTTTGCAAGATGGGTGTCCGGCGTTACACCGATGGCAAGCACTGCTATATCTCCGGGAAGAGATGTGCCATCTGAGAGCAGGACATTCACGCCACCGTCTTTTTCGATGAAGCCTTCCACCTTATGCCCCAATACCAGATGAATGCCATGCTTTCGGACTTCTGCGTGAATGAATGCTGCCATATCCGAATCAAATGGCATCATAAGCTGCTTTTGGCTTTGCACAATGGTCACATCCATGCCAAGCTCACGAAGATTTTCTGCAAGTTCCAAGCCGATGAAACCACCACCGGCAATTACAGCGGATTTCGGATGATTATTGTTGATATACGCTTTGATTTTGAAGGTATCTTCCACGGTACGCAGAGTGAACAACTTGTTCGCCTCCATACCGGACAGCTTCGGCTGGGTTGGTTTTGCACCGGGAGAGAGGATCAGTTTGTCATAGCCTTCTTCAAATTCCTCGCCGGTTTTCAAATTTCTTACAGAAACCGTTTTTCTATCGTGATGGATGGCGGTCACTTCATGCAACACTTTCATCATGATACGGAAACGGGAGAAGAAGCTCTCCGGGGTCTGCAAGGTCAGCTCTTCCGGATCGGTAATCACATCACCGATATAGTATGGCAGACCACAGTTGGCATAGGAGATATACCCCGAGCGCTCAAAAACTACGATTTCTGCCTGCTCATTCAGTCTGCGAATACGGGCGGCAGCGGTAGCACCGCCTGCCACACCGCCCACAATGACAACTTTCATGTTATCGTTCCACCTTTCCTGCATAAGCGGAAATTCCGCCTATGTTTTTCACGCTGGTATAACCCATCTGCTTCAAAATAGCAGCTGCCTGACGGCTTCTTGCACCGCTGAGACAATGAATAAAAATGGGGGTAGATTTATTGTCAATCATGCCAGCCACTTTGCTAATGGACTGCAAAGGAACATTTTTACTGCCGGGGATATGCCCCTGCCGGTATTCGTCGGGGGTGCGAACATCCAGCAGGACTGCGCCATCCGTAGTGCTATATTCTTTGACACCCTGATTGATGTCAGGACCTTTTAGGAAATCGAAGAATCCCATCCTTGCACCTCCTTACAGCATGGCGAGAATCTGAGCCTTAGGTCTGGCACCGGTAGCTTGATTGACAATCTTTCCGTTCTTCATAACCACCAGAGTGGGAATGCTCATCACACCGAACTGCATAGCCAGTTCCTGTTCCTCATCCACATTAATTTTAACAACCTTGATATCGGAGCGCTCCTTGGCAATCTCCTCTACCAGAGGAACTACCATGCGGCAAGGACCACACCAGGGAGCCCAGAAATCCATCAGGACGGGCTTGTCCGAGTTCAAAACCTCTTGATTGAAATTGTTTTTATTAACATTGATAGCAGACATATTTAAGTCCTCCTGTTTTCTTTTTTATGGCTTTATTATATCCAGCAGTCGTTCCTTGTTCTGTGATTTTATCACTTATCGCCGTTGACTGTTTCACCGGGCCAACTATTAATTCCGCCGATCTCAATGATATTGGTGTAGCCCAGTTTTTCAGATGCCTGCTTACTCCGATTACCGCTGCGGCAGTATACCAGAATCAGCTGATCTTTATCCGGCAGTTCAGAGATATCCTCTGTGCCAATGGATTCGTTGGCAATATTGATAGCACCGGGAATATGCTTTTCGCTATATTCCTGAGCAGTACGAACATCGAGGATGATGTATCCGGTTTCCTCATCCATCATCGTAATAGCTTCATCCATAGTAATCTGTCGATAGGTTTTTTCAGCGGATTGCGTTGCACAACCAGAGAGAAGCAGTAAAGTCATGAAAATGGGAATGATTCTTTTCGTGTGGATACCTCCATATTTTGAAGATAGGGCAGCCGTTTCCAGCTGCCCTGTTTCCTTTTTTATGTTCTTGCCATTCCGTCTACACTGAGCACAACACCCGTGATATAGGATGCTTCGTCAGATGCCAGGAACACAAATGCATTGGCAATATCCTCCGGTTGACCCAGGCGGCGCAGAGGGATCTGCTTGATGAGCGGATCAATTACTTCCTTGGGAACAGCCTTCATCATATCGGTCAGGGTAATACCGGGAGCGACTGCATTCACTCGAATACCCTTCGGACCCAATTCTCGGGCAAGGGAAACCGTCAGGCCATTGACAGCAAATTTGGATGCGGGATAAGCAAAGCCACTGGGCTGGCCGTAAATGCTGACCATTGAGGATGTGGAGAGAATAACACCTTGACCTTTTGCAATCATGCACTCACTGGCGGCTCTTGTAGCATTGAACACGCCTTTTACATTCAGATCCATAACCTTATCAAAGGTTTCCTCCGTATACTCGGTAAAGGGAGTGCTTTCGGATACACCGGCATTGTTCACCAGAATATCAATGCAACCGTATTTTGAGGCAGCTTCTCGGAACGCATTGCGGACAGATTCCAAATTTGGACAGGTTAGGACTGATTCCCGCAACTGTTGCATCAGGGTACTTTTCTTTCAGCTGCGCAACCGCTTTGTCAGCAGAACCTTGTGAGCTTGCGGTCAGGATTACCGTAGCACCTTCCTTCAAAAATTTGTCTGCGGTAGCGTAACCAATGCCACGGCTGCCTCCGGTGATGATTGCAACTTTATCTTTCAGTCTCATAAGAATACCTCCTTGTGTTTTGTATTTGTAGTATAACCTGTTTCGGAGGCGCTCTCCGTGATAAAATCACATTTCTCCAAGAAGGAATGATAGAAAATCATGCCCGTGCATAAATAAAAGCCACAGTCATGCTCCGATTTGAAGTGTAGACTGTGGTTTTACAGGTTCACTTTCAGCCATCTTGATGATTTCGGAATCATCAATTTTGCTTGGAGTGTATTCGAGAACATAAGTGACTTCCGGAGAATAAGTCCAACAGAGAAATGCCTTGTCATCTTTCTTGTAAAGAGCGCCCGGCCAGTCCTGAATCATCATTTCCTCACAGCTGTCCATACTGTCAACCGGGAAAAGCACTCCCAGGGCTTCTGTATGTAATCCGGTGATTTCTTCCGGGCCTCCTTCGTAAAATGTGGTTTTCAGGATACGGTAGTAGATATTGTTATCCTTGTCGTTTTGGTCTCTGTAGGTCAGAGTGGCTGCGAGTTCTGTTTTGGAGACCTTCCTTACATCTTCTCCAAGAACTTCTTCTGCGCTCTTTTCAAAACGGTCAGCAAATTCATCGAAGTCCATTTCCTTTTTCTGATGTGAAGTCACAGCAATTATAATCCCAACTGCCACAATAATGACGGCAAATAGAATGGCTATTCGTTTCTTTTTATTCATGTTCTTCCTTTCCGAGAAAAATAAAGCGAAAGTCAACGAGGTACATCTGGCAGATTCATGATCTTTGCATCTGCCTTTTTTGCATATTGCATGGTCTGATAAGCTCCGCCAGAATTGTGTTCTATGCAGAAAATAACTAAATCCGACCGGTCAACCATGGATCGATTTCTGACTTGATGGGCGGACTTGAAGTGCTTTTCTGCGGATTCGAGACAGATTTCAATTTCATCATAATACTCATGGAAAGACTCCTCGTTGTTCCGGTATTCCGCCGTCATATATGGCAGTACAAGAACGAGAGAACTGTTGTCATCACGGATGGTTCGCTTGCATCTGCGAACCATTGATGAAACAAGCTGATCAAATTCTCCGTCTCGCCCAACAAGGAATTCGACATATTCTTTGGTAAGAAGCAGCTCACGGATGATTGATTCCAACTGTCGCTCAATCAAAAACGGATCATCAACTTGTCTGTGTCCAAAGAAACTGACAGTGAATAATTTCATAGAAATCTCTCCTTTGGAGATGCTTAGTACTGGTATCACCAATCAAGTCAAGATATTGATAATTATATCACCAATACAAGAAAGTATAAAGAGAAAATTCGTTTTCTCGCTACCAACGTCGCCTTCCGATTCATACTACAATAGTTGAGGAAGGAGGGACAGGAATGGCCAACACGCAGTATGATGAATTTATTCGTATCAGGATTACAGAATTAAGAATAGCAAAGAATATTTCCGAACACAAAATGAGCTTGGATTTGGATAAGAGTGGCTCATACATTCGTGGAATAACCAGCGGAGCAGCCTTGCCGTCTCTCAGGGAACTGTTCAATATCATCTCGTATTTTGATATGACACCGGCAGAATTTTTCGCCCCTCTGGACGATGCGAATACTCCCGTATCGTGAATTGTGCGAGAAGCTGAGAACCATGAATGAGGAAGAACTCGAAAAGGTCAGCACCTTTATTGGCTGGATTGAGAAGAAAGAATAATCAAATGGAATTAAGATTTTAACCTGGATGCCAAATGGCCGTCCAGGTTTTTTCTTTCTCAGGAAAGCGTTCAGAATGAACGAGTAGCCGGTATCGTAGATACCGATCAAAGGGGATTGGGGATGCTTCCCCAACAAGCAAATTTGCAAAGATTGCACCGAAGGGAAAATCGAGAAAATGAGTGAACCTGTACAGGTTTACACTGCTTGCCAATTTGTAAAACCCCAAAATTCAGCTCCTCTAAGCTCTAAAAGTCCTTCCACTTCAAAAATCCGGATAATTCTTTGAAATAAGAAAATAAAATGTAGTGATAGCTCACTTTCTTGTTGAGTTTACCTATTTGCGTGCTATAATTATAAGTACAGGTACTTTTTGAACGAAATATCTGGAAGAAAGGAATGGTGAAATGATGGCTGTCAGCTATAAGAGACTATGGAAGCTATTGATTGACCGAGATATGAAGAAAAAAGATTTGGCTGAACAGGCAAATCTGAGTAACTATACCATCAACAAAATGCATCGAGGCGAGAATGTAACTACGGATACGCTCGTAAAAATCTGTTCTGTCCTGGGCTGCACCTTTGACGATATTATGGAAATAGTTCCGGACGAAAAGTAATATGTCCGTTTTATGGGATAGCCTCTTTAGTAGAATATAAGCTGAAGAAGCATAACTACAATAAACTGTTAGAGTGGAGGAATCGGCAATGGCTGAAAAGAACAATGCCAACATTGGCTTTGAAAAACAAATTTGGGATGCTGCCTGCGTGTTATGGGGACACATCCCTGCCGCTGAATATAGAAAGGTAATCATTGGACTGATTTTCCTTCGCTATATTTCCAGTGCATTTGAAAGAAAATATAACGAGCTTGTTGCAGAGGGCGAAGGTTTTGAAGAAGATCGTGACGAGTATTTGGGCGAGAATATTTTCTTCGTTCCGGAAAAAGCAAGATGGTCTACCGTTGCAGCTGCGGCTCACACTCCGGAAATCGGCACAGTTCTTGATGAAGCAATGCGAGAGATTGAAGCAGAAAACAAATCTCTGAAAAATGTGCTTCCGAAGAATTACGCAAGCCCAGATTTGGATAAGCGAGTTCTGGGCGATGTCGTCGATCTGTTCACCAATATGGATATGGGTGATACAGAGGAAGGCAAAGATCTTCTGGGTAGAACCTACGAGTATTGCATCGCACAGTTTGCAGCTTACGAAGGTGTGAAGGGCGGCGAGTTCTATACACCGTCCAGCATCGTTAAGACAATCGTTGCAATTTTGAAGCCGTTCAATAACTGCCGTGTGTATGACCCTTGCTGTGGCTCCGGCGGTATGTTTGTTCAGAGTGCGAAGTTCATTCAGGCACACAGCGGCAATCGTCAGAGCATTTCCGTTTATGGTCAGGAATCCAATGCGGATACCTGGAAGATGGCAAAGATGAATATGGCTATTCGTGGCATTGATGCAGACTTCGGCCCGTATCAGGCTGACACGTTCTTTAATGACCTTCATGCCAACCTTCGTGCAGATTTCATTATGGCAAACCCGCCTTTCAATCTGTCCAACTGGGGACAGGATAAACTGCTGGACGATGTTCGCTGGAAGTACGGAACGCCGCCTGCCGGTAATGCCAACTACGCATGGATTCAGCACATGATCCACCACCTTGCACCGAACGGCAAGATTGGTCTGGTGCTTGCAAATGGCGCACTGTCTACACAGTCCTCCGGTGAGGGTGAGATCAGAAAGAATATTATCAATGCCGATCTGGTGGAAGGTATTGTTGCCTTGCCTACACAGCTGTTTTACAGCGTGACGATTCCTGTTACGCTCTGGTTCATTAGCAAAAACAAGAAGCAGAAAGGCAAAACACTGTTTATTGATGCCCGCAAGATGGGCTACATGGTTGACCGCAAACACAGAGACTTCGCTGATGAAGATATTCAGAAACTGGCGGACACCTTTGAAGCATTCCAGAACGGAACTTTGGAAGATGTGAAGGGATTCTGTGCAGTAGCCGATTTGCAGACTATCGAAAAGCAGGACTACATTCTGACTCCTGGGCGCTATGTTGGCATTGAAGAACAGGAAGAAGATAGCGAACCGTTTGATGAAAAAATGGCTCGCCTGACTTCGGAACTTTCTGATATGTTTGCCAAGTCCCATGAACTCGAAGCTGAAATCCGTAAGAAGCTGGGGGCGATTGGTTATGAAATATAAGTTGTCAGAAATCATGGATTTAATCGGTGGTGGTACACCTAAAACGACAAAGCCAGAATATTGGGATGGAGATATTCCTTGGCTGTCGGTAAAAGATTTTAATAACGACTTTCGTTTCGTGTATGAAACAGAGAAACACATTACTGAGCTTGGCTTGAATAATTCGTCAACCAAACTTCTGCAAGCAGGAGATATTATTATTTCTGCCAGAGGAACAGTAGGAGAAATTGCAACCATACCGTTCCCTATGGCGTTTAATCAATCATGTTATGGATTGAGAGCAAAAAAGGAAATTGTGACAGCAGATTTCTTATATTACTTAATCAAGCATAATATTCATGTATTAAAAGAATACACATGGGTCTGTATTCGACACAATTACTCGTGATACCTTTGCTGGAATAGAAGTTGATATACCGGATATGGACTCCCAATCAAAGATTGCAGAAATTCTATCTAACATTGATGAAAAGATAGAAGTAAATGTTCATAAACGAAAATTTAGAGCAGCAAGCTCAGTCATATTTTCAAGAATTATTCGTTGATAATGCTGATCCAGAATGGACTACCGGAACAATTAGTGATCTCGGTATCGTTGTTGAGGCAGTACACCCTCAAAGGCTAAGCCTGAGTATTACACTGAGACCGGTATAGCGTGGATAACACCGAAAGATTTATCCATCAACAAGTCGAAGTTCGTTTTCATGGCGAGAATGACATAACCGAACTCGGTTTGAAGAATAGCAGTGCAGTAATCATGCCAGAAGGAACAGTGTTGTTCTCATCTCGTGCGCCAATAGGTTATATTATCGCTACTGATGAAGTAACAACAAATCAAGGTTTCAAATCAGTTGTGCCTAAGCAGGAAATTGGAACACCATTTGTTTACTTCTTTGAAAAACACTCTCCGGTTATTGAAGGTATGGCATCCGGGTCAACATTCAAAGAAGTATCTGGCAGCACTATGAAAAAGTCCCGGCGGTTATTCCTGACGCTGAAACTCTTGCCAAATTCAACAACTTTTGCGCCACTATCTTTGCAGAGCAACGCATTTTGAAGAGCAGAATCAACGCGCGATATTGAGAGATAATTTGCTGCCGAAGCTCATGTCCGGCGAGATCGACGTCTCCGATGTTCAGCTCTAAGCCGCTAAATTTTCGTTTACGACCTAACCCATAACTTCTGCGAGTGGCAGGAGTTTATACTGAGGGATTGCCACTCAGTCATTCCCTAATCATAAAAGGAGAATAGACTATGAATGATGAATTTGTAAATGATGTGCTAAGAGATATGCTGGCATATCTCGATAATGGACAGCAGAGCAGCTACGGCGAGTGCTGAGGCATAATCTTTCCGGATATGAGATTCAGCGAAGAACGGATAGTACAACTGAGGATGCAAGTGCAGAAAATGCACGGTTGACCGGTGTGTTTCTTTCGGCAAAGCGAATTGAGGGATGTTCTGAAAAGTCGCTTTCCTACTACCGAAAGACAATTGAAACCATGTCTGAGAAAATTGGAAAAGGGATCACGCATATTACGACCAATGATCTGCGTTCTTATTTGACCAACTATCAGACAGAGCGAAAATCCAGTAAGGTGACGATTGACAACATCCGCAGAATCTTATCCAGTTTCTTTTCCTGGCTTGAAGATGAAGATTACATCTTGAAAAGCCCGGTACGCAGGATTCATAAGGTAAAAACGGCTGTGACCATCAAAGAAACCTATACGGATGAAGCACTGGAAACCATGCGTGACCATTGCGATTCCCTGCGTGATCTGGCTTTGATTGATATGCTGGCATCAACCGGAATGCGTGTAGGTGAATTGGTTCTCCTCAATCGAGATGACATTAACTTTGAGGAGCGAGAGTGTGTTGTGTTTGGTAAAGGCAGCAAGGAGAGAATGGTCTACTTTGATGCCAGAACCAAAATCCACCTCCAGAACTACCTTGCACAAAGAACGGATAGCAACAACGCCCTGTTTGTGTCGCTGAAAGCACCATACGAAAGATTGCAGATTGGCGGTGTGGAATCAAGACTGCGTGAACTTGGCAAGCGGCTTTCGCTTCCGAGAGTACATCCGCACAAATTCAGACGAACCCTCGCTACAATGGCGATTGACAAAGGAATGCCTGTGGAGCAGCTTCAACGGCTCTTGGGGCATCAACGAATAGATACGACCTTGCAGTATGCAATGGTCAAACAGAGCAATGTCAAAATTGCTCATCGAAAATACATAGGTTAGGAGCGTGATATAATGTTGGTTACACTTGACTCAATCACAACCAAAATAACAAAAGGTACCACACCTACTTCGGTCGGATGTACTTTTGAAAATAGTGGCGTGAATTTTATTAAGTCCGAGTCTTTGGGAAACAGCAGAAATATTGATAGAAGTAAGTTTGCTTTTATTTCGGAACAAACTCATGAAAAACTGAAACGTTCACAAATTGAGAAAAATGATATTCTTTTTTCAATGGCGGGAATGTTTTTAGGAAAAACGGGTATTGTGACTGATGACCTTGTTCCGGCTAATACCAATCAGGCGGTTGCAATCATTAGAATAGATACCGAAAAAGCTAACCATGAGTATGTTTATTACTATCTTAATCAGCGATCGGTTGTACAGGCAGTTAATGCTTCTTCAGCGCAGTCAGCTCAACCTAATATAAATCTAAAGCAGATTGGACAAATAGAAATAGATTTACCTGAAAGAAAACTTCAGGATAAAATTGTTTCTATTCTATCAGCTATTGACTTTAAGATTGAGAAGAATAATCAGATAAACGAAAATTTAGCGGCTTAAATGTCAAGGCTGGATACATCCAGTTCTCCTGACATAAGACGAGGAAGTAAAGAGTCACGGACAGCCTGCAAACGGCATATTTCATCGTAATTATTACGGATTGCAGCATCCATAGGGGCGACTATCTTTTCAAATTCCTCGATTGTCTCATCGGAGGGGATAAGAATTGGCATATCATTCAGTGAATTACGATTGATCGAGCCGAAAACTGTACCTTCACCATTGAATACATCCAACTGTTTTCTGAGCGAGAACATCGTGTAAAGCACAAAAGACTGATGGTTCGTTTTAGAATGAATAGCTGCAAGCCCCCGACCGATGCAACAGTCTGTATGAGCAATATTAAGGTCTCCGACCGGTGCTCGGACACTCATCAGGATGTCATTTGCATAAGCCATTCGCTTCGGCTCGGTGGTATAAAGGCGGATAGTTGGAAATCTAAAGCTGAATTCTGCACGACCTTGAAAGAAGATTGTACCTATGCCATCCTCATTATAGCTGCTGCCGCTCGGGGATTGACCCATAGTAATATCAGCAATGTCTCTTAGAGATCCTTCAGCCCAATTCGGACTCGTATTTTCGATAAACATTTGCTGATAAATTGCTTTGGCTTGCTGCTCTAAATTTTCGTTTAAAATTTGTAGAAGGGAGAAATATCTATGCTTAGAGATTGGAATTTTTGGTGTACCGTGATGACATCTGTTGCAGCTGTCATTGCGATATGTGTATCGGTTCACCAAATACGACTAAGTAATAAACAGCAACTGTTTGATCGCCGCTTGAAAGCATATATGATGGCAAATAGCATTATTTCCCTTTGCAAAGAAAACTACGTTTTCCTTTCGGAGAAAAGGAAAGCAGAACCTCAGTTTGCAAATGACGTTGTTTTTATATGGCTTACAAACAATACATATATGGAGGGGCAAGCAGAAGCCATAGAGCATCCCTTGGAACAGCCATTTCATAAGGATTTTTTGCAAAAACGAGAAGAACTTAGAAATATGGCAATGGAATTTGAACTTATTTTCAAAGGCAATGTTACGTCGCTTTATAGCAATTTTCTGAGAGATTACGAAAGTGTATTGGCTGTAATGTATCAGTATCAGATTATTATTAAAAAGATGGAAGAAGAAAACGGAAAACATCCTAATACTTCAGAAGTGTTATCGAAAATGTTTTCAGAAGAAGAATATCGGGATAGACTGTATGATGCATTGGGTAAGCTCAAGGCATCGTATGATGCAGTGTCACAAGAAAAGAATGATAAGCAACTGAGAAAACAGCTTACATTGATATAGGGGGGCGAAAGCATATGTCAGAATTTTATACCGAAGCGGACTATGAAAACTCCGTAATCGAATTATTCCGGAACATGGGGTACAGTTACCTGTATGGACCCGACATAGAGAGGGATTTTCGTGATCCTCTGTATGAGGAAGAACTTGTTGCTTCCCTCTATCGTTTGAACCGTTCTCTGCCGGAGGACGCTATTAGTGATGCACTTTTTAAGCTGAAGAACTTTGAAAACGGCGAGCTGGTGCAGAAAAACGCCGTTTTTATGGACTACCTGCAAAATGGTATTCCTGTGCGCTATTTTGAGAAAGGCGAGGAACGCTCCTCCATCGTCTATCTTGTTGATTACAAGAATCCTGACAACAACTCCTTTATCGTGGCAAATCAATGGACTTTCATTGAAAACAGCAACAAACGCCCGGATATTCTGCTTTTCCTGAATGGTATTCCAGTCGTTATTGTAGAACTGAAATCTCCGTCCAGAGAAGAAACTGATGCTTCAGCTGCATACCGGCAGCTCCGCAACTACATGAAGGAAATCCCTTCCATGTTTATCTATAACGCCATCTGCGTTATGAGCGACCAGATGACCTCCAAAGCCGGTACAATTACTTCCGGTGAAGATCGCTTCATGGAATGGAAAACGGTAGATGGAAGCTACGAGAACACGCAGTATGCACAGTTTGATACTTTCTTTGAGGGAATGTTCCAAAAGGAACGCCTGCTTGACTTGATAAAAAACTTCATCTGTTTTTCCAACGAAGGTGTGAACTCCTTCAAAATACTGGCTGGTTATCATCAGTATTTCGCCGTAAGAAAGGCAATCGAATCGACCAAACGAGCTACTGTTACCGATGGTAAGGGTGGTGTGTTCTGGCATACGCAAGGTAGCGGCAAGTCACTGTCGATGGTGTTCTATGCTCATCTGCTTCAGGAAGCCTTGGATAGCCCGACGATTGTTGTGCTGACCGACAGAAATGATCTGGACGATCAGCTTTTCGGACAGTTTGCAAAGTGCAAGGATTTCTTGCGCCAAGACCCGATGCACGCTCAGAGTCGTGAGAATCTGCGTGATCTCCTTGCCGGTCGTCAGGCAAACGGTATTATCTTTACGACCATGCAGAAGTTTGAGGAATCTCACGAAGCCCTTTCTGAACGCAGAAATATCATCGTTATGGCAGACGAAGCCCACCGTGGACAGTATGGCTTAACCGAAAAAATTAAGATGACCAAGAATGAGGACGGTGAAGAAATCGCCAAGCGTGTTGTTGGTACTGCCCGCATTATCCGAAACAGCTTGCCTAACGCTACATACATTGGCTTCACCGGAACTCCGATTTCCTCGAAAGACCGCAGTACCCGTGAAGTGTTCGGTGATTACATCGACATTTATGATATGACGCAGGCTGTCGAAGATGGCGCAACCCGCCCGGTCTATTACGAAAGCCGTGTCATTAAGCTCAATCTGGATGAAGCTACGCTGCACATGATTGATGCAGAGTATGAAATCATGGCACATAATGCTGATCCGGAGGTTATTGAAAAGAGCAAGAAAACACTCGGACAGATGGAAGCCGTATTGGGCAACGACAACACCATCAACTCTCTGGTCAGCGATATTCTTGACCATTACGAGAATTACCGTGAAGGTCTGCTTACAGGCAAAGCGATGATCGTGGCATATTCCCGTCCGATTGCAATGAAGATTTATAAGCGGATTCTGGAGCTGCGCCCTGACTGGACGGAGAAAGTCGGTATTGTTATGACCAGCGGAAATAACGACCCTGAAGAATGGCATGATATTATCGGCAATAAGCGACACAAGGACGAGCTGGCGAAAAAATTCAAGGACAACAACAGCCCGATGAAGATTGCCATCGTTGTTGATATGTGGTTGACCGGATTTGATGTTCCGTCCCTGGCTACTATGTATGTGTATAAGCCGATGAGCGGATACAATCTGATGCAGGCAATCGCCCGTGTCAATCGTGTGTTCCGTGACAAGGAAGGCGGTCTGGTCGTTGACTATGTAGGCATTGCTACCGCATTAAAACAGGCAATGAATGACTACACCACCCGTGATAAGAAAAACTATGGTGATACGGATGTTGCCAAAGTCGCTTATCCGAAGTTTATCGAAAAGCTCGGTATCTGCCGTGATATGTTCCATGGATTTGATTACACCAAGTTCACTACCGGAACCGATCTGGAAAGAGCAAAGACCATCAGCGGTGCGGTAAACTATATCATCGCCCGTGAAAAGGAAGAGGAAAAAGACACCTTTATCAAGGAAGCCCTCATGCTTCATCAGGCTCTTTCTCTTTGTTCCTCTCTGGTATGTGAAGCTGATCGCTTTGAAGCGGCGTTCTTTGAGTCGGTGCGTGTCCTGGTGCTGCGGCTGACCAATGCGGGAACCGGTAAGAAGATCTCTCTGCCTGAAATGAACGCTCGTATCAATGAGCTTTTGAAGCAGAGCATCAAGAGCGAGGGTGTTATTAACCTGTTCTCTGATATGCAAGAGGAATTTTCTTTGTTTGATCCGAAGTTCCTTGAGGAAATCAGCAAAATGAAAGAGAAGAACCTGGCAATCGAGTTGCTGAAAAAACTGATAGCAGAACAGGTATCTATTTATCGTAGAACGAATGTGGTTAAGTCCGAAAAGTTCAGTGAGATTATGCAACGAGCTATCAACGCATATCTGAATGGTATGCTCACCAATGAAGAAGTCATTGCAGAAATGCTGAAACTTGCAAAACAGCTGGCAGAAGCCCACAAAGAGGGCGAACAGCTCGGCCTTACAGCAGATGAGTTGGCATTCTACGATGCACTTACGAAACCGCAAGCAATCAAGGACTTTTACGAAAATGAAGAACTGATTGCGATTACAAAAGAACTGGCAGATACACTTCGTAAGAATAAAACGATTGACTGGCAGCGTAAAGAGTCTGCCCGTGCCAAAATGCGTACTCTCATTAAACGACTGTTGAAGAAACACAAATACCCACCAGAGGGTATGGATGATGCTGTTCAGACCGTAATGACACAATGCGAGCTTTGGACAGATAACGTGATGGAAGCCTAATCTATATGGTGTATCGCCTTATCATAGAGGGATGGAAACAATGGAACGAAAAGAACTATTTGAATGGGCAAAAGAAATCTATGGAGCAGAACCGGATTACCCGTGGAATGACTGGAATTGTGTTTTGCGCCATAAGAACAATAAAAAGTGGTTTGCGTTGGTGTTTGAAGTCAATGCAAAAAAGCTGGGATTGCAAGAAGATAAAACGGTTGATGTTCTGAACATCAAGTGCGATCCGATGATGATTGGTTCACTGCGTATGAAAGAGGGATTCTTCCCCGCCTATCACATGAACAAAGAGAATTGGATCAGCATTCTTCTCGATGGTACAGTCTCGGCAGATGAAATTAAGCCCTTGCTGGAATTGAGTTATCAACTGACCCGGTAACGCAAACGAAATGGCAGATGGGTTTTAGGAGGTGCGATATGTAGATACATTATTTTCAGAGATACCACTCTAAAGAGAATGTGGATACCTCAAACACCATGCTGATGCTCTCTCTCGCTTGTATAACTAAAGTCCACCAGTCATGATGCGCTGTGCATCGTACTGGTGGACTTTTCCTGTAAGGAAATAAAAACTGATATTCATATATCGCCATAATCAATGTCGTTATCGTAGGCGTGAAGATCTCCCTTCAGAAAATCTGCTTTACGAATATACATCGAATTTACCAGCTCCTTTTCGTGGAGCAGGCTGAATTTGTAGTCTAATAATGCTGCCGGTACATAGAGCATTTTAGCTGTTTCAAAAAATGTGTGTTCCGAAAGGCGTTCCAGAACTTCCTCATCTTCTAACAGAAGTTCTGCCGCAAAGAAGTTTGCTTCGTTTTCTTCGATTGATCTATCATCAAACACTTCCATTTCTTGAAAGCCGTGCATCATGGCAATTTTCGTATGCAGAACAGCGTGTCCTAATTCATGTGCGACTAAGATACGTTCCAGGATACCGTTCACATTATGATCTATAACGATATTCTTCTGTCTGGACTGGTAATAGAAGAAGCCCTTCAATTTCTTCTGTAAATCGTAATAATGGATTTTGATACCTAACAGCTGACACAACTCGTAAGGGTCTCTGGTGTGATATTTTCGCACAAGCTTATCGACAGTTTCAATGATATGCTCTGCCGTTTTCATTTGCTTCACCTCCGAATCGCACACAGAAAACATATTCTGTGCTTGAGGATTTTACTCTTTATCTTTATGCTTTCTGTATTTCTTCGGAGTGTACTTTTCCCGTGCTGTTTTCTTAGAGTCCATATAAACTGACATAATCGCCTGGAAGAATACATCTTTTGCGTCCTCGTCCAATTCTCCACCGGCAAACAGAGAATTTACACGCCCCAGCACTTCCTGAGCTTCTTTTGCTCCCTTTGAACCGAAGTTTTCCTTTGCCTCTAAAATAAACATATCTTGATCTATATGGCTCTGGCTATCCGTTTCAGATTCATCCAAAAGATAGGACACAGAGATATGCAGCGCTTCAGCAAGTTTTCTGATGTTGCTTTTTCTGGGGAGTGTTCCGAGCTGCTCATAGGTGTAAAGGGATCTTTCGGAGATGCCGGTCATCTGGGCAAGCTCCGTTTGAGATAGGTTCATAGCCAAACGAGCTTCTTTAATTTTTTCTCCAAATGTCATGGTACTGTCCTTCCTTTCAAAAAATATTTATTCGTAACTTCCGATTATTTGTTGACAAACTTCTGGAAAATGCTATAATGAGAATAAGAACAGAAGTTTTAGTTCCATTTAATTATATATCGGAACTTTTATAAAGTCAAGAACTTCCGATTTCACTTCTGTTATTTTAATCAAATATCGGAAGTTATAGTCATTCTTGTCCCATGGTATTTGTTTCCCTTTAGCCAAGTGGCAGGAGTTAGAAAGGAATTCTTATTTTATGGATTAGGTTGAAAGGAGATTCTGAATGAGCAGATATAATACACAGGTATTAAGCAATATTCGAATGCTTTGCCGGATGCAGAACATTGACGAGAAGGTTCTGTATGAAAGAGCAAAGCTGATTTTATCCATATATCGAGAGGTGTGCTGGTCTACTATTGATCGTGCGAATGATGTATGTGATACCCTTATTTGTACTTACGGTGACAGCTTAGATGGTGCATTGATTTATCTGGAGAGCTTTGCTCCGGATGAAGCGAGAGAACGATTTGAAGAACGCATTCGCAGCTTATTCGAGACAAAGTGGATCATTGAACTGGTAGATATGGCTATGTTGAAAATCAGAGAATATCCAGATAAAGGCGCTCTGTACTGTGAGATTATCTCAAAGGCATATCTCAATCGCTTCAAGTACAAAGAATCAGAAATGCTGGAGGTTCTGAATATGGAACGCAGCAGCTATTATGACCGAAAGAAAGAAGCGATACTGTTATTTGGTCTGTCACTTTGGGGGAACAGCCATTCCTAAATTGAAAGATTTCCTGGAAAGTGCCAGGGAGGAAGAAGCATTGTGTTATTGTGAGTGCTAAGACAGGATTTTAGTCCGACTAAAATCCGATGAAAATACGACGGTTTCCCTACTGAAAGTCCGACTTGTCCAGTGTTAAAATGGCTATGCTGGGAGATAGCGGCATAAAATTGAATAGAGAGAGTTACGCCTCGTGCCTGTAATGGGTACGGGGCTTTTTTTATACCTGTCTATCTTCCTTCATATTAACACAAAGGCATGAACGAGAGCTTGGAGTAATTTACTCCGGCTCTTTTTTTATGCCTGCAAGGAGGACAGGCAGATGGCAAAGGGTATTGAGAATCGGGCACGATCTCCTCCCGCTGTTTTTGATTTTGCAACTTCACAAATTCAAAAACACGGAGGAACGAAAATGTATTACGACTTGGTTGAAAGCGGAAAAAGAATTAAAGCCTTGAGAAAGGAACATGGGCTTACACAGGAACAGCTTGCGGAGCAGTTAGGTGTTGCCGCAAACACCATTGCACGAATTGAAACCGGCAACAGAGGTATCTCTATTGATTTGGCAATCGAACTGGTTGTGCGCTTTGAGACAACCCTTGATTACATATTTTTAGGTCGTGAATAACCTCAAAACTATACCTACGAGGCAATAAAAACTTGCATGAGGAACAGGTACAATTTAGATACAGCCAAAGAAAATCGGCTGCTTGTTCCTTGAAAACTGAATACACAGTCATCGAATACGTTCCTGTTGCCGGTGCGAGAGCATCAGCCACATCAGCGGTACGCCGTGACGTATCGGACAGAGAAACAGAACGACTTTCTTCTATAAATTAAGAAGTTGTCTCTCTCCCGATGCCAGCGATCAATACTGGCTTGTAAATATTGGGTTGCTCCCAATACGGCCATGAAAGCAACAGGATTAAAGATACTTCTCTACGGAGCTGGCGGAGAACCCGGCAGAGGTTAGATTCCTATGGAACTGATTCGCAATCAGTCGTTCGGTGATTCCCTGAGGGCGTAAGCCCTCTTTCCCAGGGGTGCGTGGCAAATATGGGACACATAGACTTTTGGACTGACTGCCTGATTCATTTCAGGCAGTCAGTTATTACATACCCAACGAAAGGAGGTCATGGCAAATGATGAAAGAAAATTGGGTATATTGCCGTGGTGATATTTATTGCGCCAATCTGGACCCGGTAGTTGGGTCGGAACAAGGCGGCATCCGTCCGGTTATCGTCATTCAGAACGATACCGGTAATAAACACGCTCCCACATTGATTGTGGCAACGGTCACCACCAGAATCCATAAGAAAGCGAATATGCCGACGCACTTTGTTATTTACGACAATCCTGCATTCAAAGAAGCGTCCGCTGTTCAGCTGGAACAGATTCGCACCATTGATAAGAGCAGGATTGATAATTACTTAGGTAAGGTAACGCCCCGTGAAATGGTAGCGATTGAGAAAGCCTTATCCGTCAGCCTGGCAATGGAGCAGCTGAAAAAGCGTTCCACAAAACATAAAGCAAAGAAAACGAAGGAGTGAACATAAATGTTTGAAGAAAGAATCGCTGCCATGAATCAGCGCACCGAAGAAGCGATGGCTGCTAACACAGTTCAGTTTGATAAGAGAACCTATACGGTTGATGAGATTCAGGATATTCTGGGCATCAGCAGAACCAGTGCATACAACCTTGTGAAAAAGAAGGTTTTTCATAGTGTCCGCATTGGCGGCAGCATCAGAATCTCCAAAAAGAGTTTTGATGAGTGGTTGGATCATCAAATGTAAGATTTGTCAAGGGTGTCGTATAACCCGGCGACAAACTTCAAAACATATTGAGAGTTCGATAAAATGTAGCCATGACAAGAAACACATGGCTACATTTTTTACATAGGAGGTTGTACGATGGCGGAAATGAGAAAACGCACGAGTATGTCTGTTCCGGAAATGGGCAGGATGCTCGGTCTTGGTAAAACGGAGTCATACTGGCTCATTAAGAAGAATTACTTCAAAACCATTCTTGTCGGCAACACCATGAGGGTGATGATCGACAGCTTTGAAGAATGGTATGCCAATCAGTTCAAATACCAGAAGGTCGATGGAACCCCTCCCGGCGAGGAACTGAAGAAAACTACATATTCAATGGAGGAGCTTGGACAGCGCCTTGGGCTGAAAGAATCGACTGCTTACGAACTGGTTGCCAAAGGGCATTTTGATGTGGTCGATGTCCTGGGCAAGCGCAGAGTGACAAAGGAGAGCTTTGAAAGATGGTATGCTTCTCAAACCGATTACCGCACGGTAGAGGATCAGGAACTGGATGCAGATATTATGGCATCCACCTACGGTCTGCCGGAAATGGCAAGAATGCTTGGGGTACATCGTCAGACCATTTACTATATCGTTGCCAATGAAGATTTTGAGCTTATCAAGGTTGGCAGGTATAAGCGAGCTACCAAAGAGAGCTTTGAAAAATGGTATCACAATCAGACCCGCTACCAGTTAGCGGAAGATAGACAGGAAAGGAGCTGATTACATGGCATCTATCGTTAAGAGAAAAAAGAAGTATTCTGTGGTTTATACATACACCGATGAGAACGGCAACAAGCGTCAGAAGTGGGAAACCTTTGAAACGAATGCCGAAGCAAAGAAAAGGAAGTTGCAGGTTGAATATGAGCAGGAGTCCGGAACCTTTATTCCCCCTTCTGCTAAAACCATCAATGATCTTTTGGATGAGTATATGTCAATCTATGGTGTGAACACCTGGGCGATGTCTACCTATGAAAGCAGAAAGAGCCTGATTGCAAACTATATTCGTCCCCTCATCGGTGATATGAAGCTGGAGGATGTCACGCCGAGAATCATGGACAAGTATTACCGAGATTTGCTTTCTGTCAAAGCGGTTTCTTCTAAGTATGTAAAAGCCCGTACAGAATATCTGACTCCGCATACTGTCCGAGAGGTTCACAAGACATTGCGAAACGCTTTCAATCAGGCGGTCAAGTGGGAATTGATGACCAGAAACCCTGTGGAGCACGCTACGCTGCCGAAAGAAGAACACAAGACCAGGGACATCTGGACAGCAGAAGTGCTCCAGAAGGCTCTGGAAGCCTGTGACGATGATATTCTTCGTCTGGCTATTAACCTTGCCTTCTCCTGTTCCCTGCGAATGGGTGAGCTTCTGGGGCTTACCTGGGACTGTATTGACATTTCCTCTACCAGTATTGAACTTGGTCAGGCAAGCATCTTCGTTGAAAAGGAGTTGCAGAGAGTAAATCGTGAAGCGATGGCAGATCTGGACGGTAAGGACATCATGTTCAAGTTCCCGCCGACCTTCGCCAGTACGCATACCGCATTGGTTCTCAAAACTCCTAAGACCAAAACAAGTGTCCGCAAGGTGTTCTTACCGAAAACCGTAGCGGAAATGTTGGTACAGCGAAAGGCTGACATCGAAGAACTGAAAGACCTTTTCGGTGACGAGTTCGTAGACTTCAATCTGGTTTTCTGTTCTTCCAATGGCAAGCCGATTGAGGGGCAGGTTATCAACCGTGCTTTCAATAAGCTGATTGAGGAGAAGGGACTGCCGAAAGTGGTTTTCCATAGTCTCCGACATTCCAGTATCACTTACAAGCTGAAGCTGAACGGCGGCGATATGAAATCCGTTCAAGGCGATTCCGGTCATGCGCAGGTCAAGATGGTAGCGGATGTTTACTCCCATATCATCGACGATGACCGCAGACTGAACGCTGAAAGAATGGAAGCTGCGTTCTACTCAGGCAGACAGGCAACACCTGAGCCGGTTCAATCAGCTGCAACGGAAAGCTCCGCTGATGATAAAGAACTTCTTCTGAAGCTTCTGCAAAATCCGGAAATGGCAGCACTCCTGAAGTCGCTGGCAAAAACATTATAGTAACTGTAAGGGCAGATTCTTTTACATAGCTACAATAGCTGTAAAAGGGTCTGCCCTTATTTTTTTGTTATGGAGGTCAACGAGTATGGATAGAATCTTTATGGACGAGTATTACAAGCATCTGAGAGCTGACAATATCGAGGCATTTTTCCAAGGAAAGGAACGACGAATATGTTGGCAGAGCCGAAGAATACAAAGCAGCAAAGTCGGCATTGCTTGAAGGATTGGGACTTGAGCATTTGTTTGACCATAGCCATGAACTGACTCCGAAAGAGAAAGAAATATGGATGCTGTTCGATAGGGTTGATGTAGCAGAGCTTCTGGCAAGGGATGCTTTTGCCAAGGGTGCTTATATGCTCGGCGCTGAGGATAGAGAGATTATGCTGAAATAAAAAAAGACCTGCTTCGGCGGGTCTAAATTACATAGAATCATTGAGTCTGAAAAACCTTTGAAATTCTTAATAATTCTGGTTGAAAAATTCATTTTGAAATGATATATAAAACAGACTGAAATCTGTGTCTAAGGACACCCGCACCCTCACACGAGAATGAATAGGATTTCCTATCATTTCGCATCACGAGAAGTTACATAGTGACATTTACTTGCACTTGCAACGTCCACCAAAAATCGAAAGACTTGCTAATTTCGAGCCAATCGGACGGTGTAAAATCCCTCTGAATTAGCTATCACAGCGTAGTATCAGATGGGATTTGAAATGCTGAAAAACCTTGTATTTCCAAGCATTTTTAAGCATTAGATGCCACTTCCCGATGTCGTATCGGGTCTACTCCTAAGACTCTATTGTAGGTTCGATTCCTATAGGAGACGCTCATTTTAAGCAGTAATGATTGAAAAAGTCATTGCTGCTTTTTTTGTATCTTGGGTGGAAATTTCCACCCGGAATTGAAAAAACGGAAGGACTTCATCCACCCAAAATAAGATTTTGCCACCCATTTGAAAATTATAATTTTCCACCTGGATGTGTGGGGCATATGGTGTAGGGAAGAAAAAGGGTTGTCAATGGATGCAAATTTGGTTTTCTTGTCTGTACGATTCAGACCTGAGAAAGATAGATGCTCAGATTAGATGTAACAAGTCTAGTCTGGGCATTTTTTTGTCCAGAAGAAAAGGAGGATTACATGGAAGTACGAAAAGAAGATCAAAGAGATCCAGATGAGAAAGTCGTTGAGATAGAGATTGAACGGCTCAGGGACTTTAAAAATCATCCATTCAAGGTACAGGCAGACAGTCAGATGAAAGAGTTGCAGGAATCCATCAAGAAATATGGGATTCTCAATCCTCTGATTGTGAGACCGAGACCGGAAGGATTTTATGAAATCATTTCAGGTCACAGAAGAAAGTATGCAGCACAGCAACTGAAGTATACGAAGGTTCCGGTCATTATCAGATACATGCTTGAAGAGGATGCCATTATTTCAATGGTAGATGCCAATTTACAGAGGGAGCGGATCTCACCGAGCGAAAAAGCATTTGCTTATAAGATGAAATATGATGTGCTCAAGAGAAAGGCCGGCAGAAGAAAATGTAGCCAGGTTGATTATCTGACCGGAAAAAAGAGTGTGGAGGTCATAAGCGAAGAATGTGGGGACAGTCCCAAGCAGGTACAGAGATATTTAAAACTTACCAGACTGATTCCAGAGCTGCTTGAAAAAGTGGATGATGAGACGATGGGATTTACGATAGCTGTGGAACTGGCATCATTAACTGAAAAAAATCAGAAGACTGTGCTGGATGCAATGGAGAGTACATTGGGAACACCAAATCTGTCTCAGGCGATAAGAATTAAAAAATTACAGGAGGATGGGGATTTTAGTCAGGAGAAAATAGAGGAGCTTTTAAGCGAGATTAAGCAGAAAGATATTGACCGAGTGGTTTTCAAAAATGAGCAGTTATACAGGTATTTTCCATCCTATTACACTGCTGAACAGATGAAAAGAGAAATACTGACACTATTAAAAATCAATATGACATTTGAATAATGGGAGGAAAAACATATGTGTAGAGTAATTGCAGTATCTAATCAAAAAGGTGGAGTTGGTAAAACGGTATCATGTGTGAATCTGGGAATAGGACTGGCACAGGAAGGAAAAAAGGTGTTGCTGATCGATGCTGATCCACAGGGAAGCCTTACAATCAGCTTAGGATATGAGGAACCGGATGAGATGGAGTATTCGCTGGCTACATTGATGCTGAACGTTGTGAATGATGAAAAACTGAATATGGAAAAAACGATTCTTCATCATGGAGAGGGTGTGGATCTGATCCCGGCCAACATTGAATTATCAGCTATCGAGGTTTCTTTGGTAAATGCTATGAGCAGGGAACTGATTCTCAGATCACTGGTTGATAAGCTGCGAGAGTTTTATGATTTCATCCTTATAGACTGTATGCCGTCTCTGGGAATGATGACAATCAACGCATTGGCATGTGCAGATTCAGTGCTGATTCCGGTACAGGCAGCGTATCTTCCGGTCAAAGGATTACAGCAGCTGATCAAGACTATTGGTAGGGTGAAGAAACAGCTGAATCCAAAACTACAAATTGAGGGAATTTTACTGACTATGGTAGATTACAGGACAAATTATGCAAGGGATATTTCATTGATGGTGTACGATACATATTCTGCATCCATCAAGGTATTTGGTTCGGAAATTCCGATGTCAGTCAGAGCGGCGGAAGTCAGCGTGGAAGGAAAAAGTATCTATTCCTATGATCCAAAGGGAAAAGTAGCATGTGCTTATAAGGGGTTAACCAAAGAAGTTTTGAAGGAGGCATAGATAATGACAAACAGAGTTGCTGGAAAAATCAAATTGCAGTCAGTAGATCAATTATTGGGAGTGCCGGAGATTTCCGGTACTCAGGAAATAGAAATTGTGAGAATCCATGCGTTTCCGAATCATCCATTTAAGGTTCTGGATGATGAAAGAATGGATATGCTGGTAGACAGTATCCGGGAGAATGGCATTCTGAATCCAGTAATTGTAAGACCGGATCAGAATGGTGATTATGAAATGGTATCTGGTCACCGCAGATTACATGCGGCAGGAATTGCTGGACTTCAAAAGATACCTGCTATTGTAAAGGAAATGTCTGATGATGAAGCCATTATAAATATGGTGGATGCCAATATTCAGAGGGAGGAGATACTTCCGAGTGAGCGAGCCTTTTCCTTTAAAATGAAATTGGATGCAATAAGAAGACAGGGAGCAAGAGCAGATTTAACTTTGGGAACTGAGTTCCCGAAGTTGGATGAAAATTCCAAGAGAACAAGAAATCAAATAGGAATGGAAGCAGGAATATCAGGACGTCAAGTGACAAAATATATACGTCTTACAGAACTTATTTCCACAATACTTGATTTGGTGGATAGTAAGAAAATTACATTAACAATGGGAGTTGACATCTCTTATCTGGATGAGCAGATTCAGAAATGGGTCTATGAATATTACCGTGACAATGGATTTTTAAAGCCGGTGCAGGTGGAAGCATTACGGAATCAGCAGGATTTATCCAAGGCATCTCAGTATAGCGTTATTTCAATAATGAACGATGCACTTCCAAAGAAGAACACAGAAGCTAAGGTATCATTTTCAGAAAAGAAGCTGGATAAATATTTTCCATCTCACTATTCAGCAAAGGATAGGGAAACCGTGATTATACAATTATTGGAACAGTGGAGTGAAGCACAGAAAGCAATTCAATAAAGAGAACAGGATTCCAGAAGTGTAAAAATGGCACTTCTGGAACAGGAGGAAAGATAAATGGAAGACAGAATAAAGCTCTTTTATTTTTATGGAAGGGAAGCGGATCAATATTCGTTTTATAGAATACCGAAGTTGTTGTTTACGGAAGAGTATTTCAAAAAAGTATCTGTTGAGGCAAAAGTGCTCTATGGTCTTATGCTGGATCGTATGTCATTATCCATGAAAAATCAGTGGTTTGACACAGAAGGACGTGCCTACATATATTATTCGCTGGAGGATATCATGGATGCTATGGGATGTAGTAATAAAAAAGCCATTTCCATAATGAAAGAACTGGATATAGAATCTGGAATTGGACTCATTGAAAAGAAGCGCCAGGGACAGGGAAAACCAACCATGATCTATCTGAAACAGTTTATGATCCAGGATGCTCAGAAGTGTAATAATTACATTTCTGGAGAAAAATCAGCAATTTCAGAAGTGAAGAATTTACATGTCTTGAAGTGTAAAAATGTCATGTCCAGAAGTGAAGAAATTACACATCCAGAAGTGAAAAAATTACACACTAATAAGAATAATATAAATAATACTGAGTTAAGTAATACTGAATCTAATCATATCATATCGGAAAATGATGGGATAGGATTCGATGTGGAAGGATACACGGAAATAATCAAAGAGAACATTGAACTGGATATTCTCTTAGATCGGCATCCTTATGACAGGGAACTGCTGACAGGTATCTTTGATCTGATTCTGGAAACTGCTCTTTGTAAGAATAAGTCTATCATTGTTGCATCTAGTGAGTATCCGGCGGAACTGGTCAGAAGCAAATTTTTGAAACTGAATATGTTCCACGTAGAATATGCGATGGACTGTATGAGAAAGAATACCTCAAAAATACATAATATCAAAAAATATCTGCTGGCGGCATTGTTTAATGCACCGAGTACCATCAGCGGTTATTATCAGGCAGAAGTAAATCATGACCTACCGCAGTATGCCGCAAATGATAAATAATAATTGGCTGTTTGATCAGCATCTGGGAAATAAGTCAGAAAAGAGGAGGATACATAAAATGTTAAAAATATTTGCAAAAATGATTGTATTGCCAGTGATGATGATTTTGATTGCTTTATCTTTTACAGTCAGTATCTTATCGAAAATACATTATCTGGCAGCGGTTCTGGTTAATGCAATTTTCATAATGTGCGCAGTGATTGCTTTGTCATTGCAACAGTGGCAAAATTTTGGAATAGCGGTGTTTGTTCTTGCTGTAAGCTGTATGATATTGAAATTGTGGGATATCATCGAATATGCCATTGGAGTAATATGTGGTCATTTATTTGAAATATTATCGATGTAGATGCTTACGCTGGTTTAAGTATAAATTTATGTATCATGAAAAAGAAAAGGCACCACAGGGTTAGAACCTGTGACTGCTAAACCGTTTTTGCCCAATTCGTATTTGGATTACTTCGACAAACTGGAATTTATCTATTAACTCTCTTAACTTTCCCCTATTTTCAAGGCTTCCCGCCATTGAAAATTCTATATATGTATCCTTTTCCCTTGTTTTGCCCTTATGGGATAATTACAAGGGTAAAATTCGTATTCAGTTGTTTAATCGTTGCCTGCCACTTTATCAAAAAGTCTTGCGGAAGTCCGCTTTGCTTCCCTTGTAGCATGGGCATAGACATTCATGGTGGTACTCACGTCTGAGTGTCCTAACAGTTCCTGCACATCCTTAGGCTGAGCCCCGTTGGATAAGAGGTTTGTCGTGTAGGTATGCCTCAGTGTGTGGAAATGGAAACCTTCAAGCTCCGGTACTTTTCTTCCTGCTGTCCGGCAGGCTGTTTCTATGGTTGCCGGAAGTTCCAGACAACCATCCTCCCTTAAGCATACAAAGAAGATTTCGGTGTAATCTTCCGGCACATTCTCTGTCATTCCCAAATGATAATACTCGTAATGCACCCGATTCTTTTTCCTCTGTAAAAATTCCGCTGGTAGAGTTCCCCATACTGAAAACGGTTTTTGTGCTGTTCCTTTTTTGCATTCCTCAAAATATCTGCGAGGGTATCGCCAAAGTCAACAACCCTGATCTTTTTCCACTTTGTCGGACCGATTTCGTGCTTATGGGTAGCACCATTGTAGCGGATGCTCCTGCGTACAGTGAGATACTGTTCTTCAAGGTTGATATCCTGCCATGTCAGACCTGCTACCAAGTCTGAGACCTGTAAAGTATGCTATCTGAACCGGAAGAATCGCATCCCCACTTCGTTTTCCAAGCTGTTCAATCAGTTTCCGGTACATTTCAAAGGAAAGCGGTTTAACCTTGTCTCTGTCTGCGGCTGTTTCATCCGCAAACAAATCCGTTTCTTCCTTTTTGTGCCTCATCACCACATACTGCATGGGATTGAAGGTAATAAACTGTTTCGGAAATACCGCAAACCGGAATGACTGTTGCAATACTGCTGAAAATGACCTTACATAATCAATGGAATATCCTTTTGATATAAAATCTCCCACAGTGCCTCCAAATGAGAGCAAATCCATAAACTCCTGCAGGTGTACCGAAGTCACCGTTTTCAGTTTCCTTTTGCTGATAGGGTGTTGTTTGATTCTCCCAATTGTCTGAAGATAATTGCCAACCGTTCCATTACTCAATGTGCCTGTCTTTAATTCTTCATCAGCCCACAGGTCAAGCAACTCTCCGAGTGTGATGTTTTCAGCCTTTGCAACAAACCGCTTGGCTTCATAATCCTCCATTGCCTGCCTCAACAGCTTTTCCGTTTCGCTTTTGTTTTCCGTACCTGCAAATTCCTTCTGCACCAGATTACCGCTTGCATCTTCCACATAGAAGCGGTAGTACCATTTCTTGCCTTTCTTCTTACAGAACCTTTGCCATAATCGTTACCCTTTCGATATCGACAATCGGAACTGATGAAATGCTTTCTGCGTGTAAGTATATCATAACCCGGTTGTCTAATCTATACCGGTTCGGAGTCTCTGAAAGAAGATTTGTAAGCCTTACGGCTGCCGTTTCGGGATTCTTGGAATAGAGCCTTACAATGTCGCCCATGTCGTTCAGTGCGTTTACCGTATGGGTGATTTCCTAAGGAACATAATCTCATTATATTCTGATTGGATTCAAACCCATTACTTTGCAATTGTGGCATCTTCCGTATTCCCTTTAAAATTCTTACAGGCATATTGAAAGGAATCAACGAATAATTCGTATTCCTTCAACATCAGCAGCAGTAAATCTTTGGAAAAATCCGCTTCGTCTGCCTTCATATCATAAGGTAGTTTGGAGAGAATGGAAGTCATGGTATCACGAATCTGTAATTCCCTTTTATCCGTAACATCACTTGTCATTTCTTCCGTCTCGCCCTTCAGCCACTCCACTGATACATGAAGTGCTTCCGACAGACCATCCAGAACAAGCTTCTTGGTGTTGTCAATCGTTCCTGCCTCATACCGCTGTATGGTGGAAGCGGTAACTCCCATCTTTTCTGCTATATAAGGCTGGTTGACACCTAATTCCAGTCTGCGTTGTTTTGCCCTGCTACCGATTAACTTGCGTAATTCTTTATCTTTCATTCTGATACCTCCTTTTCGGTATGGTTAAAGTATAACACAGTAAAAGTAGTATTGCAATATGCAAGTTAATAATTGCTTTTAAAATTTCGTAACGCTTGACAAGAAGATATAAAAGTTATATAGTAGGCATAGTCACAAAATTGCATTATGCAATTCAAGAGGAGGTGTTTTAATGACAGAAGTGAAGATTGCACTGTCCATTGAGGAAGCTGCCGACTATACGGGTATCGGCAGAAATACCCTGCGGAAACTGGTAGAATGGAAAAAGCTTCCGGTATTGAAGGTAGGACGGAAAGTCCTTATCAAAACGGATATGCTTGAAAAGTTCATGACCGCCAATGAAGGCAGGGACTTAAGGGACAAAGGAAATGTCAGAGCTGTAACAAGAAATGTGACAAATTAAATAGGGACAGTCCTAAGACCATCCCTAAGGTATGTATCTGACCGAAGCCATGATATACCTACACGCAAATAGATTATACCATGTGCTTCCTCTAAGATACAACCGGAAATTTAAGAAGTGGGGAAGAAACTTTTTTATACAAGCCCTCGAGTAGTTTGAGAGCGAATATTACCCTCGCACAAATCTTACGATTTGTACCTGTGTATTTCGCACCTTGGGAGCTTTTCGCCGACAGGCGGATATGTTCGTAGACAGGCTACCTATGTAGCCTACTCACTTTGACATTAGAAAGTTTCCCATCCTCATTTCTTGCAGCTTCGTACTTGGCAGATACGGAAAGGAGGAAGCACATGCCAAGAAATTCATTTATTCAGATGACGAAGCTCCACAATGTCCGGGGAAGAATTTATTATATTTCAAGCCCAAAGAAGCAGGAAAATCTGTATGCGGTATATGAAACCACAGACCGTAATTTCTTGGACTGACCTTGCAAAATATAATCAGGCAGAATTTAAAAAAAACGGTACGGAGGGGAAATGTATTGAGGCAAGGGAATTGATCATAGCCCTGCCGGAATCTTTTACGGAGTATCCTCCAGACAGACTGTTGCAGATATTTACAGACCATTTCAGACAGACTTACGGAACGGACTGTATCGCAGCCCTGCATCACAATAAGCGGAAAACCAACTATCACATCCATCTCATTTTTTCGGAGCGTACACTCTTGGAACAGCCCATAGAAAAGGTTGCCACCCGCAATATGTTCTATGACGAAAAGGGAAATCATGTACGCACCAAGAAAGAGATACTTGATGAAGAAGGAAATATCCGTAAAAGGTGTAAGGTGATTCACAAAGGTGAGGTATATGAAAGACAGATTTTCTCCATTAAGGATAAACACTTCAAGGCTGAAAATTTCCTTGATACCGTCAAGCAGGATTATACCAATCTTATCAATCAGTATGTGTGGGATAAAAGCCAGCGGTTAGAAGTTTTTGAGCGTGGCGGTATGTATCTTGCCACCAAAAAGATTGGTAAGAACAATCCGAAAGCCACCGAGATTGAGGCAGACAACAGTAAACGCACCTTGTGGAATCAGACTGTTGACAGAGCGATTGTAACGGGTGTTTCCAAGTCAGAAATCATGCAGATAAAAAAGGAACGGATAACGGACAAGATTGTGGAATCCGTATGGCTTTACGGAAACAGACCGAATCTGTTATCTTCCATTATCGGTACTGCCATTGCAGTATTAGAACTGTTAATCTCCAAAGTATTTCAAAACTCTGGAGCTTGCAGATAAAGTAATTTCCAAAGAGCTTGAAGCAAGACCGGAGAACACAGATTTCAAAGAGCAGAAAGCTGTACCAGAAGAAAGCAGAAAGCAGACAGATACACCAAAGCCTGCCATACCGCCAAGACCACAGCCATCACCGGAAGCAGTTTCTTACAAGCACTTATGCGAAATTTATCAAAAGCTGCAAGAACAGAATAAAGCAATTTTTGCACTCGAGAAACAGCGAAGTGACCTTGAAATTGAACTGTCCGACAGCAAAGGTATCTTCAAAGCAAAAAGGCGTTCCGAACTTTCAACAGAGATAGCCGGATTGGAGGAACGTATTTCCCGAATGAAAGCCCGATTATCCCATATCGTAAAGGAATACGGGTATCAGAATGCGGAAGCCTTCTACAAAGCATTTCATAAGTCAGAGACAGCTTATGGGGATTATCAGGACAGCCTTAAGAATTGGAAACAACGGTATGGAGAAAGCCACAGTCTCTACACGATAGGCTTATATCTAAGAAACAGGACATAAAGGAGCGAGAGTTAACAAGACCATATTCTCCACCAAACCGTGGAAGGAGATAATAAACGAAGGGAGGCAATTGCCTCCCTTCGTTTGTTATCTCTCCGTAAAAGACTGGAATTTCACCCTCTCGCATAAAGATACAAATTATTTTTTTATTTCCTTATCATATATCTTTTGAGTATACCACAGTTACAATTGTTGCTAATAATAAATAAATTAACATAAAGATTGTGCCAGTCATCCCACTTGTAAATACGGTTGTAATGATAGTCAATAACCCCGTAATAATAATACATATTGCACCAAAGCGGTTACTCTTTCTCCATGTATTATCATTGTGCATACCCAAACGGTTCGAACTCCCACTACTGCATTTCTGTTTTGCCTTTGTCATAAAATTTCCTAATACAATAAATATAATACCACACAAAATACATGAAACTTTTGCAATGTCAATAACCGCATGTTCACCACCTGCATTTGCCTGTATCCAAGAAGAATAAAGAATAAAATAATGCATAATCCCGAACATGATTGCTTGCGAAATTCCTACAACACATAATACCTTTGCAGAAGATTTTGCTTCCATCTGTTCCTTTTCTGTATTTGCATTTTTTTTTTTTTTTTTAAACACATAGATTAGCAAGTGCCAAAACAGTGTAATAAACAAAATAATTACCGGAAAAATAAAGCTTTCTGTTTTACTTCCCCATCTGTCAGTGTTTCCCTCCAAGTCATGATGCATAGGTATAATATCAGGCATAAACTGTAGTACAACACTTGTAACTACAACTGGTATCATTGCTACTATCCACATTACTTTTTTCATTCTTTTTTTCCCTCCAAACTGGTTAACCCATATAATTAATTCATCGAAAACCGTAGTGTTGATTTCATAATAAACAAAGTTTTTCTCTTTATATTCAGATATCAAATCTGCGTTTTTTAATAATTTTAAATGATAAGAAAGAGCAGCCGGTGTGATCTGTAATTTTTCAGCAATCTCTCCAGCATTTAATCGCTCATTTCTCAACATAATAAGAATGTCTCTTCGCTGGCTATCTGCCAATACTTTAAAAATGTTAGTTTCTCCCATATCTTTTACCTATTTAAAACTTTCTTTAAATAGATTTTAGCATGCTATTTGTCTTTTGTGCAAGAGCTATTTAAAAATAATTTTTAAAATAGAGAGGATACACTGAAAAATCAACGTGTCCTCTCTATTTACCTTAAGGCAAAATTCAAACATCTAGAAACTTAAGATTCCTGCCTCTTATTATGGAATAACCGTACGTTCTATATATTTTTCTGGAATTTTTAGTACTAGACCTCTATCATGATATTATATTAGCAAAATCACCACGTATCTAAACGATCCTCTGCATCAACCCATACTTGCATTTCTCCATCCAAGTATAATCTTGCATATTCTAATGGATTATCAATAGCCAAAGCATTCAACGAACACTGGGAACCGGGAGTAGTTCTCAATCCTTCCTCTGCCTTATTGCAATCAATTCTAAGCACTACATTTTCAAACGTGGTTACATCTATGCTATTACATTGCGGATTATATCTTGCATAAATCAATCATATCTTATCTGTCCTTTCCTTAATTTTCTAAAAGTTTTGAAAGCATTTCAATCCGTTCTTCCTGCCATTTTCATTTCATGTTATAATTTGTTACTGGATTTTCTTTCTTGATTTTGCCCTTGCGAGCATTCGTAACATGAGGGAAAAAGATATAACACAAGGGAAAGCATAAGGGCAAACTCACTTGCTACAAATTTAGCATTTTCAAGGGGTTGCGGACTTCACGAGGATAAGATATAACAGTTAATAAATGTTATGAATTAAGTCAAATCAAAACTGGAATTTCATTAACTTTTCTTGAAAGTATCTTCATTTGGCATTTGGAACTGATTTTGAAACAATAATACCTGTGCAAGTAATAATCTACTTTCAATAATAAAGATACATTCTATTCCTAATGCTCATGTACGGTAAAGTATCACAAGAAAATTATGTCGAATTGACAGCCGCCTCCGCTATACCGAATAAGGAAATAAAGAGTCCCTCAAATTTTGCGCTATTAATCGAAGACAGCGGAAGTAATCTCCCGCTCGTCAGTAAACTTAACTATGCCATATCAATCCTGCTTCTTTCCCGCCACCGGCACTAAGAACAGCAAGGGCAACAGCAGGAAAGCGGTACAGACCCCCCAGGGTATATTAACCTGCTGGGCTACCAGCCCACAATAGGCCCGCCGATGATCTGCCTGAAAGAGTCCAGCTGTCCGCTGGTGGAAAAGACTGTGGCGCATTTTTCTCAGCCACATGGTCGTTCATCCAGGCGGCCAGCACAGGCTCCTTGATGGTGCGCAAGCCCCGCCAGCAGGAAACACCAACAACATGAACCAAAAGCTCCTCCCCACCGCGAAGAGAACCAGGCACAGGATATACCCGGCGCTGGTGGACATGACCACACTGGTTCGGCTGACAGTCCCTTTTCTCCATGCGGGCGATGAGCAACTGAGAAGCCAGAATACCTAAGCTGCTGTTGCCGATAAGACTGATAACACCGAACCAAGTGACGCTGTTCAGCGGCCCGATAACGGTATCCGTGTCATCCAGAAAATGAGCGGTGGAGAGCCGGTCAAAGCCTTCACTGGCAAGTCCCCGCATAGTGTGATTGCTAAGAGCGCCAGCAACACAGGTGTTCTCACAAAGCCCAGGTTGAGCTTGAACAGGCAGACAAAGTCTTTAAGCAAGCCCTGCCGTTCCTCAATAATAGGAGAAGTTATTCTGGCATGATGCGAACCATCACCAGCCCCAACAACAAGCACAAACTGCCCCCAAGATGATAGGCATTTGCAGGTTTATGTTTCCCAGCAGTGTGCCCAGCACCACGCCCAGAACGCCGCCGATTTGCCCCATTTGATCGCCCCTGCAGGAACACCTTTGTCTATGGGTTTGTCCTTCCTCCGAGGCAATCCACGCCTCCAGAGCCGGTGATGAAGGTATCACCAACCCCAGACAACTGGGCCAGCAGAACTGGCGCGAACCACGGTAGCGCACCTCCATCAGAAAGCCCAGGCCGTAGAGGAACATTCCAATCAGCACCGAGCGCCGACGGCTATATCCGCCACCACACCGGTGGGTATCTCGAACAGAAAGCAGGAGGTCTCCAGAACCGTCCCTACCAGGACAAGCTGGAAAGCATCCAGCTGCACCACCTCAGGTGGTACACGATGGAAAGCACTGTGGACATAGAAACCGCCAGGAACAGACAAATCGGAACAGCAGGTAGACAGAATATGCCTTTGAATTTTAGCAAACATGTTAATTTCATCATTTCCTTCAAATCCTCATTTTATATGACTTTGCAAGCTGTTGCTTAACTTGTGGAACATATGCCGAACCTTATCTATACGGCTATTCATGGCGGGGTTGGCAAATAAATTTACCAATAGCTGGCTGGTATCCTTTTAACTCTGTCAAGCAGACTCTGCCCATTTGTGAAATAAGTTAAATCGTTCCTGTATTCTTGAATACATCTAGCAGGATTTCTCCTTCAGAATGACCTCGTCATTCTTTATCTGAGTAATTCTTACAATATCTGCACAATACCTTGGAGCATCATGATACGCCCGTGAGATATTTCTGCGGTGCATAAATTTCAAAGTGGAGATATGGCTCTAATAGTTCTGTCCCTGCTTTTTAAAGCCTGCTCCAATACGATAGGAAAGCAGCCGAAAGTCTGGGGTACTTACAGGACTATAATACAATCCATATTCAAAACAGATTTTACAGTCTGTCACTTTCCATCCATACAGCCCCTGCTCGCAGCCATAAAGAACCCCCTCCATAACCGCATTTTGGAACGATTGATTTAAATATCCAAGTGAAACTCTGCTTTCATACTGCACTCCGCTTCCAATAGGGAGCGGCTCTATGGACAACCCGACAGAAGCCCAGAAAGGATGGCGGGACTTCTATGTGGATGGTATATTCTGCTTTTCTAAGCGGTCTTTCCATATATATAACAGTAGGCTCTTTTATTTCTGCCTCCATGATATTTTTCCTCAAGGATGGCACAAATGACTTCCATCTGCACATTCCCAAAAAGAAAGTATAATCCTCATGCTGTAGTAGTATCCACATAATATTTTAAAAGAGGGTCGCCATCTGAAATTTCTGTAAGTGCCCCTAGCAATATTTCTGGGTTTCAGTTTTACTGCAATCGTTGTTTGGAGCATAGGGAGAGGATTTCAATAAATTTCTGCGGCAACAGTATTGTTCCCTAAAATAATGTTTAGCTGCAAAACATCATTTGGTAAAATTACATTATCACTAGAGTAATCGGATGAATATAATTCACAATTGTTTGTCGGAACACACATCTCAGATTTTATTTTCTTTCAGATATTCTAATAACATCCCTCAAATGTGTTCCGCTATATATACGCACATAAACAAAACGTTGCTCTTTTCTCTGAATATTCAATCTTAAAACCTGCCCGCATAGTTCAGATTGACCTTCAGGCGTTGATGAATAAAATTTACTGGCAATTACTTCTAAGCTGCCGAATCCCCAGATTGTTTTAGCTTCCGTGATAAACGGGAAATAACGTTCTGTTTTGAATCTCCTGTTTCTCCTGTTCCAGTTCTGACATTTTAAACGGTTTCTTGACATATATTTTCTAATAGTTCATCGTTTCCCATAATTACTGCATCCCACTGTTCCATATCATCATCGTCACAAATACGTAATATGGGGATGCTGCCCAAACTGCTTCACTATAATTTCGAAGCTTTGCTTTCATTTCCCGATATACCATTGGCAAATCAATCCCCTCTTGTCAATTTTATTGATGAAAAAAATTGTCGGAATCTTCATTATCTGTAGTGCATGAAACAGTATACGGGTCTGTGCCTGTATGCCATCCTTTGCAGAAACTAATAATACTGCTCCGTCTAATACGGATAAAGAACGGTATACTTCCGCCAAAATCCATATGGCCTGGCGTATCTATAATGTTGACTTTTACATCCTCCCACTGAAAGATGTCACTGCTGTCTGGATAGTGATTCCCCTTTGACGCTCCAAATTCATTGTATCTGTCCTTGTTGTGCCTTCATCTACGCTCCCTAGTTCTGCAATTGCACCACTGGTATACAATAAACTTTCCGTTAATGTTGTCTTTCCTGCGTCAACGTGAGCCAGAATGCCTAAGTTAATTATTTGTGATTTTCCTCCTATCAACACCCAAAAGGGCATAAAATACCCAGTGATAAATACTCCTATCACTGGGTAAATAGCTCAATAGCCCCAAAACACTTATATGTTTTCGGGCATATAAAATACATGATAAAAGTATTCTTAAACTGGGTACAAAACTAAGCCCCATATTAAAAGTGAAACGGGACTGCTACTTTTTCCCACTATCAAATTGACAGTTTATTTAAGAATACCTTGCCGCATATTTATTAACTCCTTGTATAATACTGAATCTAATTATATTCCTTAACCCTTTATTTGTCAAGCTGACAAACTAAAGCCAGAAAAAGCGGCAGGATTTCCCCTGCCACTAATCATCTGTTTATGCAAAATAATTTCCTTTTCCACAATCTCCCTCGCACAAGCCCTTATGTTATTGGGG
>SCPN01000711.1_pt1 | contig 55827 bp, 57 predicted proteins | sample 6106831 | NCBI WGS metagenome assembly SCPN01 (sample SAMN10720447, study PRJNA508395) | human gut metagenome | isolation source: Participant 1, 0 month | reverse complement strand
TTTATGGGCGGAAATCGTGATGAAGGTGAAGAGAGCAACGGCAACCCGCTGATCTACTTTGCGGTTGCAACGGTTCTGGAACTGGTGTTTGGTATTCTGGCGAGCATTATCACCATGTGGTTCTCGCGTCATCGTGAATTCCATGCTGATGCCGGTTCGGCAAAACTGGTTGGTCGCGAGAAAATGATTGCCGCGCTGCAGCGCCTGAAAACCAGCTATGAACCGCAAGAAGCAACCAGCATGATGGCTTTCTGCATTAACGGTAAGTCGAAATCGCTCAGTGAGTTGTTCATGACTCACCCGCCGCTGGATAAACGAATTGAAGCTCTGCGTACGGGTACCTCATCGAAGTAATATGAAGTAAATACTAAAAAGCGCGTCCTGATCGACGCGCTTTTTTTATGCCCTGGATCGTGGCTGAGTGATACGTAAACCACTGACACAGGCAGCAATCACTGCCAGAATAGCCGCAGCCATCAGCGAGTAACGTGCGTACCATTATCACCGAACTGATTTAGCATCAGCGCCACCAGTGCCGCGCCGCTACTCTGACCCAGTAGACGAGCCGTTCCTAACATGCCACTGGCTCCACCGCTACGTTCGCGAGGAGCGGAGGTAATAATGGTGTGGTTATTGGGTGACTGGAACAAGCCAAATCCAGCGCCACATAAGATCATCGGCCAGATAATATTGATATCCGCAGGTGACGCGGGCAGCAGAACCAGGGAAAAAAGCCCCGCAGCCATGATGAACAACCCTAGAGCACCCAGCAATCCTGCATGTACGCGTTCAATCAAATAGCCTGCCAACGGAGCCATCACCATCGTTGCTAACGGCCACGGTGTCAGAAGTAAACCTGTTTCGACTTCACTACGCCCGAGCACGGTTTGCAGGTAAAAGGGCAGGGAAACCATTGCCAGCATTTGTGCGCAGAAAGAGCAAACAGATGTGCAAATAGAAAGTGAAAACAGCGGGATACGCAGTAAATCCACCGGTAGCAGCGGTACGGGAAGAGAAAGCTGGCGGCGAATAAAGAAAATACCAACAACAACCATTACCACCAGTTCCGCAGCAATTAACGTCAGCGATTGCCCCTGAGCGAAACCACTCAACGCAGTGATAAGCAGGCCGAAGGTTAACGCGTTCATCACGGCGCTGGGCAGGTCGAAACGGGGTTTACTGGCGCGAGAACCATTGGGTGGCAGAAAACGCATCGCCAGAAGCAGGGCGATAATACCTAACGGTACGTTGATTAAAAATAACCATTTCCAGGATGCGATGGAGAGGATTGCTGCAGCAATTGTCGGCCCGGCAGCAGAAGAGACGGCAACAATAAACGAGTTTATGCCCATCCCTCTCCCCAGAAAACGTTGTGGATAGATCAGGCGGATAAGTGCGGTATTAACGCTCATCAACGCTGCACCGCCGAAACCTTGTATGACACGCGCAAGGGTGAGCATTTGCAGCGAATCAGAAAGGGCGCAGAACAGTGAAGACAACAGAAAAACGACCAGACCGCATTTATAAATACGTCGATAGCCAAACATATCGCCCAGAAACGAAAACGAGAGCAGGGAGATGACAATGGCGATTTGATAGGCGTTCACTACCCAGATGGAACTGGCTGGCGTGGCATGAAGGTCCGTGGCGATTGTTGGCAGGGCGACGTTGGCGATTGCGCCGTCAAGGACAGCCATCGAAATACCAATCACAATGGTTAATATCGCACCGTATCGCTGGGGCAATGGCAGGCCGTCGGCCTGAACTTTTGGCATAGGAATTTTATATCTTTGGTGAATAATCAACAGGGGTATGATTCTAGCACTGATATTCACGGTGGATGTCGCAGAATTGTAACTAACCGGCAAAAGATGGATTGCGACCACCCTGGTGCGAAATTATAATAAAAAACAGTTCTGATTTTTATAAAACACTCGCAATGAGGTGATAAATGGCTAACGCAGATCTGGATAAACAGCCTGATTCTGTATCTTCCGTGCTAAAAGTTTTTGGCATTTTGCAGGCGCTGGGTGAAGAGCGCGAAATAGGGATAACCGAGCTGTCGCAGCGCGTCATGATGTCAAAAAGCACCGTTTATCGCTTTTTACAGACCATGAAAACCTTAGGTTATGTGGCGCAGGAAGGGGAGTCGGAGAAATATTCCCTGACCCTGAAATTGTTTGAACTGGGCGCTCGCGCGTTACAAAACGTCGATTTAATTCGTAGCGCAGATATCCAGATGCGTGAGATCTCCCGCCTGACCAAAGAAACTATCCACCTCGGCGCACTGGACGAAGACAGTATTGTTTACATTCACAAAATTGACTCTATGTACAATTTGCGCATGTATTCACGGATTGGGCGTCGTAATCCGCTGTACAGCACCGCGATTGGTAAGGTACTGCTGGCATGGCGCGATCTCGATGAAGTGAAGCAAATTCTTGAGGGCGTGGAGTATAAACGCAGTACCGAGCGGACCATCACCAGTACAGAAGCGTTATTACCCGTTCTGGACCAGGTGCGCGAGCAGGGGTATGGCGAAGATAACGAAGAGCAGGAAGAAGGGCTGCGATGCATTGCGGTACCGGTATTTGATCGCTTTGGCGTGGTCATTGCCGGTTTGAGCATCTCCTTCCCGACGTTGCGTTTCTCTGAAGAGCGTTTACAGGAATATGTCGCAATGTTGCATACCGCAGCGCGCAAAATTTCTGCCCAAATGGGTTATCACGACTATCCGTTCTGATGAGAGTAAGAACCTGTCGGAATATCAAACAGACAGGTTCTTTATTTAGCATGAGAAAAATAAAGTTGAAGGTGCGTTATATTAAACGCGCTTGCTATAAGAATATTTTACTCATGAGTGAGAATCTGGTTATTTATTACCCTTAACCATTATCGACCACGATATTGCTTTTACGTAACAGTGGGCAATCTGTTATCCCCAAGAAACCACTTTTAGTGTGCAAGTATTGTACCGTGCTGGTGCCTCTGGCAGTCAGATAGGTACATTGCAAACCTAATCCTGCGGCATTCTCTTTGCTTCCAATCAAAACGCCATATCCGCTGAGTAATAATCCTATCCATACCAGTGCTATCAGCATAACTGTGCGAATGATGAATCGCATTACAACCTCTTCTCTTTTTATGTTCGCTTAATCGTAGCGGCAATATGCGCTGAAGCAAGCTACTCATTCCGAAAAAGCACGAATATCGACATAGTTAGGCGCTGTTTAACTAACGCATGCTAGTTTAATGACATAAGGTAGGTGAAGCGGAGATTGGAGTGAAAAAGTTTCGATGGGTCGTTCTGGTTGTCGTGGTGTTGGCTTGCTTGCTGCTTTGGGCGCAGGTATTCAACATGATGTGCGATCAGGATGTACAATTTTTCAGCGGAATTTGTGCCATTAACCAGTTTATCCCGTGGTGATATCATTTTTTCAGCACTAGATTTTCTTCCTCTCCAGCAGTGGTAGAATAGCGCCTCTACTCAGAGGTGGTGAAATGAACGAAGTTGTAAATTCAGGCGTGATGAACATTGCGTCTTTGGTTGTATCGGTGGTGGTTCTTCTTATCGGGCTCATCTTGTGGTTTTTTATCAATCGTGCCAGTTCTCGGACTAACGAACAGATTGAACTGCTTGAGGCGTTGCTGGATCAGCAAAAACGTCAAAATGCACTGTTACGTCGTTTGTGCGAAGCAAACGAACCTGAGAAAGCAGATAAAAAGACCGTTGAGAGTCAAAAATCGGTTGAAGACGAAGATATTATTCGTCTGGTCGCCGAACGATAATCCTTCCTCAATCTTGAGTAACCCCGTCGTTGAAGGGTTACTCAATTCATCCTGATTATACGCACTGCCATGGTGCAACTGCTTCAAATTAAAACTCTGGTCTGACTTCAAATAATTATCATATTATTTATTTGCGTAACGGGATATCAGAAAAAGATATTTTCCTCATTAATTTATTAGGATGTTTACATCGGATTTGTGATTAAGCGTGGTATTATTTATTAGCGAAACGTTTCTCTCTTGATTTTTTTGCTCATTCATCAATTTTTCTTATTTTAAATTTTCAATCCCTTTGGGGATTGACTTCTCTTTAGGGTAATTGATAGCCGTTAACTGACTGTTTTATGAGAAAAAGTGATATAACTTTTTATTCATTGCATAGCAAAAAATGTGATATTGCACGCACTATGTAATAACTTCTCCCACTGGCCTGGAACAACTGAACTTATTGAACTATGTTAGAAAATACGCCAGTTTAAGTATCTGCCTGAACTGGCAAGGTTAAGCACAATGATATATCGGCGCGTATTCCGTTGCATAAGTGTGCAAAAAAAGTGGAAGACGTATCGAGATTTGTGCGTCTGATCGAGACATGTTTAAAAATGGCTTGCCATAATTAACGTTGTATGTGATAACAGATTTCGGGTTAAACGAGGTACAGTTCTGTTTATGTGTGGCATTTTCAGTAAAGAAGTCCTGAGTAAACACGTTGACGTTGAATACCGCTTCTCTGCCGAGCCTTATATTGGTGCCTCATGCAGTAATGTGTCAGTTTTATCTATGTTATGCCTGCGGGCGAAGAAAACAATCTAAGGAATTTTTCAAATGGCAAAGATTAAAGGTCAGGTTAAGTGGTTCAACGAGTCTAAAGGTTTTGGCTTCATTACTCCGGCTGATGGCAGCAAAGATGTGTTCGTACACTTCTCCGCTATCCAGGGTAATGGCTTCAAAACTCTGGCTGAAGGTCAGAACGTTGAGTTCGAAATTCAGGACGGCCAGAAAGGTCCGGCAGCTGTTAACGTAACAGCTATCTGATCGAATCCACTGATCTGAAGTGTGAATACGCTTCAATCTCGCTATAAAGCCTCGTCGAATGCGAGGCTTTTTACTATGCTTTATCTTCGCTCCTGGCGTTCGGATATTTGCCCGCCGCGTGATTCGCGTTACACTTGCGGCCTTTAGTATCCTGCCGGAGTTGTCATGTCGTTTTCCTGTCCACTTTGCCATCAGCCTCTTTCGCGTGAAAAAAACAGCTATATCTGTCCCCAGCGACATCAGTTTGATATGGCGAAAGAAGGGTATGTCAATCTGCTGCCCGTTCAGCATAAACGGTCTCGTGATCCGGGCGACAGCGCGGAAATGATACAAGCACGCCGCGCATTCTTAGATGCCGGACATTATCAGCCGCTGCGTGATGCAATTGTCGCCCAACTGCGGGAACGGCTTGATGAAAAGGCCACGGCGGTGCTGGATATTGGCTGTGGTGAAGGGTATTACACACACGCATTTGCCGATGTGTTGCCCGAAATCACCACGTTTGGCCTGGATGTCTCGAAGGTAGCGATAAAAGCGGCGGCGAAACGCTATCCGCAGGTCACTCTTTGTGTCGCTTCCAGCCACCGTTTGCCGTTTTCCGATACCAGTATGGACGCCATAATACGTATTTACGCGCCGTGTAAAGCAGAAGAATTAGCACGAGTAGTGAAGCCCGGCGGCTGGGTCATTACTGCCACGCCGGGACCGCGACATTTGATGGAGCTGAAGGGGCTGATTTACAATGAAGTACATCTTCATGCACCTCATGCAGAACAACTGGAAGGTTTTACATTACAGCAGAGTGATGAGTTGTGTTATCCGATGCGTCTTCGCGGTGATGAAGCCGTCGCATTATTGCAGATGACGCCGTTTGCCTGGCGTGCGAAGCCAGAAGTCTGGCAAACACTGGCAGCAAAAGAAGTGTTCGACTGCCAGACGGACTTTAATATTCACCTCTGGCAGCGTTCTTATTAACCGTGGAAGTGCGTCCAGAGGATCTGGACGCCGATGCCGATCAGCACCAGCCCGCCGAGAATTTCCGCTTTTTTCCCAATAATTGAGCCGATAAAGCGACCAACCATCATCCCTAATGTCGACATAATCAAGGTTGCACAACCAATGGCCAATGCGGTCGCGATAATGTTGACCTGCAGGAAAGCAAGACCAACACCCACAGCCATGGCATCCAGGCTGGTGGCAATCGCGGTGGTTACCAGTAGCCAGAAACCGTGTCGACGGCGCGGCTCTTCATCTTCATCATCTGCGCCACGAAAACCCTCAATAATCATTCGCCCGCCGAGGAATATCAGCAGCACAAACGCAATCCAGTGGTTCCATTCAAGGACAAACCGGCTGGCTAACATGCCCATTCCCCAGCCGATCAGCGGCGTCAGGGTTTCGACGGCACCAAAAATAAGGCCGGTTCGCAATGCTTCAGAAAATTTCGGTTTATGGAGGGTGGCACCTTTACCGATTGATGCAGCAAATGCATCCATCGACATACCAAACGCAAGAAGAACAGTAGCAGTGATATTCATGACAATGTCCTGACCGGGGTATCCATAAAACACATCATCGCCCCCAGCAAACATGCATACATGAACAACAAGCCGTGATGGTTTTCGCGTTCATGCAGGCATAGCGATTGATGTGCATATGGTCTCGCCTGACTGAAAGTATTCAGTCCGTACGTGCCACGTTTTGCAACGAGTATGTTGACACGTACATTTCCGGAATCTGGAAATCAGCTACTCCCCAAATGAGGGCGCAACCTTAACATATTTTGAGAATATAAAACAACTGTTGGAATATATTATTTCATTGCTTTATTGATAACGATTTTCATTTAGATTTATATATCAATGAAACGTTAAAATAAATAACAAATAAGGGAAGAGATAATATAGCCTAAGCTATGTCTGATTATTAAAAATACACTAAACATAGCTTTGGCTAAATTCATAAGTTATTGAGTTGATACGAGAAGCTTATAAATTTTTTCCAGATCGTCGATATTTCGAACGCGGATTAACAGCCGACGCTGTTCTAATTGCATCACCAACACGCCATCTTCCGACAAGTTCATCGCTTTGATTCGGCTATATTCAATCCAGACATTGGCGAAGAAAAAACCTTTTTGTTTAAAGATGATCTTCGGAACGCGGATCCAGAATATATAAAAACCCATCAGAGCCAGTGCACTTAATAACCATGTTGTTATTAGCGCGCCATGATTCGTGACGTTGTTATAGATAAGAATGACAATCAATCCGACGAAGATAACGCTATCGATGCGACCACGCCGGAGCAAAGGAATTGCCAGCAGGGTGGGGCCGTTACGGCGGGGCATGATGAACTGATCGTAGATCGCGAAGGCCAGGAGTGCGGCGATGAAAAGAATCAGTACCAGGTCCGTGATTGTCATTAATCCTCCAGATAAAAAAACGGGGCCAAAAGGCCCCGGTAGTGTACAACAGTCTTACAGTCCCAGCAGGCCGCAAGCGTAACCAGCGATACCGATGACGAAGAAGCCAACGATGATCCACAGCGGGTTAACTTTTTTGCGCAGTAGCCACATACAAGCAAAGGTCAGCAGCAGTGGTACCAGGCCTGGCATTAACTGGTCCAGAATAGTCTGGACAGTAGTAACGTGTTCTTTGCCCGTCTGGTCAGTAATGCGAGAGACAACCAGCGGGATGTTGACATGTGTCCACTTGTTAACCAATGCCCCCATGACAAACAGGCCGAGGATAGACGCCCCTTCCGTCAGTTTTTGCAGGAAGCCACCACCCATATCTTTAACGATATCGATACCTTTGGAGTAACCATACGCTACGCCGTAGTAACGGGTTGCCAGACGCACCAGGTTAAACAGGATGAAGAACAGCAGCGGACCTAACAGGCTGCCGCTCATCGCGATACCGGCACCCAGTGCTGCAAATACCGGACGTACGGTTCCCCAGAAGATCGGGTCGCCTACACCAGCCAGCGGCCCCATCAAACCGACTTTGATACCGTTGATAGCACCGTCGTCGATCTCTGCGCCATTAGCACGCTGTTCTTCCAGCGCCAGGGTTACGCCGAGAATCGGCGCAGCCACGAACGGCTGGGTGTTAAAGAACTCCAGGTGACGGCGAATAGCTTGTTTACGAGCTTCGTTGTTCTCAGGGTAGAGGCGACGAATTGCCGGTACCATAGAGAAGCAGAAACCCAGTGCCTGCATACGTTCGAAGTTCCATGAACCCTGGAAGAGGTTAGAACGCAGGAATACGCCACGAATATCACTTTGAGTGAGTTTTTTCTCGGTGGTAGTTTGAGTTGTATCAACCATTTCGCTCACCTGTTAGTCCAGTTCGTTATCGAGATCGTTGTTACCAGCTGCCTGAGCAGGCGCACCGGCTACGCGGTTGTATTTCGGGCTAAGTTGGATGTAGAGCACTGCCATAACAGTACCAATCACACCCAGAGCAACCAGGTTAAAGTTGGTGAATGCTGCGGTTACGAAGCCGAGGTAGAAGAACGGCATCAGGTAGCCAGCACGCATCATGTTGATAACCATCGCATAACCAACCACCACGATCATGCCACCGGCGATATTCAGACCATTGGTCACCACTTCCGGAATCGCATTCAGCATGTTCTGTACTTCGCTGGTACCAACAGACAGCGCCACGATGACGGCAGGAATTGCCACACGCATTGCTTGCAGGAACAGAGAAGAAACGTGGATCCAGGAAATCGCTGTCAGGTTGCCGTTATCAGCAGCCTTATCCGCAGCGTGCTGGAAAGCAACGGTAATAGTACGAACGATGATGGTCAGTACCTGGCCCGCAGCGGCCAGAGGGATTGCCAGTGCGATACCTGCACCAATGCTCTGATGACCTGCGATAACCAGAATGGTAGAAATGATAGAAGCCAGAGCTGCGTCAGGCGCAACTGCAGCACCGATGTTCATCCAGCCCAGCGCGATCATTTCCAGCGTACCACCGATAATAATACCGGTTTTCATATCCCCAAGAACGATACCCACCAGGGTACACGCGATTAGCGGACGGTGAAACTGAAATTCATCGAGGATTGATCCCATACCTGCGATACAGGCTACGATAAATACCAGCACAATTTGAAGAGTGGTAATCTCCATTGTACTTCTCCTGTTTACGTAAGACTTAAGTGTGAAAACTGAGTGATAATCAACACAATACGTTACTTATCGATTTTGCTGATCAGATCCATCATTTTCAGTTTCGGATCGGTGGAAACCTTACGGACTTCCAGCTCAATACCGCGCGCATTCAGTTTCTTGAACGCCTCGATATCTTTTTCATCAACCGAAACCGCGTTATTCACCGGTTTTACCCTGACGGAATGCCATACCACCGACGTTAACAGAGGTGATTTTCACGCCGCCTTCAACGAGACGCTCTACATCTGTTGGGTTGGTAAATAACAGCATTACGCGTTCGCCAGCATATTTCGGGTTGTTGTAGACGCGAATCATTTTGGCAACATCAACTACGTGTGCTGTTACGCCCGGAGGTGCAACCTGGGTGAGCAGTGTCTTACGAACGGTATCCGCAGCCCACATCACTAACAACAATAATACGGAGACATTGGTTTCTTTGGTCCAGCGGGTGGCGACCTGACCGTGAATCAGACGGTCGTCGATACGCGCAAAGGCCAATAACCATGTAGTCGTTTGGCCCCATTGGTTTTGCCGAGTTGGAGCCGCTTTTGGGTGCTGCGGCAGCGGGTGCTGGCGCGGCTTTTCAACCGGTTTGGCTTTCAGTGCTTTCACGCCTTCACGGCCTGTTTCTACTGCCAGCGCAACCAGTTCATCAAAGCTTGGGTCATCATCACGAGCCATTAACGTTTCCACGAGCATTGGAATGTTAACGCCTGCAATGACTTCATAATGCTCTTTGTCGACGACAATGCGGCTGGCAGCATTGAACGGGCTGCCTCCCCATGTATCAACGAGAAACAGCACGCCTTTAGTGGTGTCGAGTTTTGCCAACTGAGCGTTGTACTTTTCAATCAGCGTTTCGGCATTTTCACCTGGAACGAAATCGATCCAGCCGACGTTTTCCTGCTCGCCTAACAGCATTTCTGCCGTTTTAAGCAACTGCTCTGCAGCCCAACCATGTGTGCCTATAACAATAGCAATGGTCACTTGCTACCTCCTTTATTATCGTTAACACCTCAACGTGCCAGATGTATTTTTGAATCGTCGTCCACAATCGAATCGATTCAGATAAGGGCTACAACCAAAAACCCCTGCGTTTCGCGATTTATTTTAGATATCGAAAAAATTATTTTATGTGATGAAGATCCGTAATTTAACTTTCGATTAGCAGAAATTTCGAAAGGTAAAATATCCTTGTCACATTCGTTTGCAAAGGAAGGTAAATCTTTGCCAAATCAGAGGCGTCTCTGATATGTTTAACTCCCGTTTAACAACCATGGAGTATAGGGCAGTAGCCCGCAGTATGGATCGTCACCGACGTCATTTCAGCATCAGGCCTTTTAACGCCTACCTTTCTGGCTCTCTATGCCGCACCTTTCGTTTGCATTTTGTCGTTACGCCTGCATTATTTCTGGCGTCGAATAGCTATTCCTTAAGCAGGAGCTTGTCATGGAATTCTTAATGGACCCCTCAATTTGGGCGGGGCTACTCACGCTTGTTGTTCTCGAAATTGTGCTGGGTATCGATAACCTGGTCTTCATCGCCATTCTTGCTGACAAACTGCCGCCAAAACAACGCGATAAAGCGCGTTTGCTGGGGTTATCACTGGCGCTGATTATGCGTCTGGGGCTGCTGTCGCTGATTTCATGGATGGTCACGCTGACCAAACCGCTATTTACCGTCATGGATTTCTCCTTCTCCGGACGCGACCTGATTATGTTGTTCGGGGGGATATTCTTGCTGTTCAAAGCAACAACCGAACTGCATGAACGGCTGGAAAACCGCGATCATGATTCCGGCCACGGTAAAGGCTACGCCAGTTTCTGGGTGGTCGTCACACAGATTGTCATCCTTGACGCCGTCTTCTCGTTGGATGCGGTAATTACTGCAGTAGGGATGGTTAACCATCTGCCGGTGATGATGGCGGCGGTAGTGATTGCGATGGCGGTTATGTTGCTGGCATCCAAACCGCTGACGCGATTCGTTAACCAGCACCCCACGGTGGTGGTGCTCTGTCTGAGCTTCCTGTTAATGATTGGTCTGAGTCTGGTGGCAGAAGGTTTCGGTTTCCACATTCCGAAAGGTTACCTGTATGCCGCGATTGGCTTCTCGATCATCATCGAAGTGTTTAACCAGATTGCGCGTCGCAACTTTATTCGCCACCAGTCGACTTTGCCGCTGCGAGCGCGTACTGCCGATGCCATCCTGCGTTTGATGGGCGGGAAACGTCAGGCCAATGTTCAGCACGATGCCGATAACCCGATGCCGATGCCGATCCCGGAAGGTGCATTTGCCGAAGAAGAACGTTACATGATTAACGGCGTACTGACGCTGGCGTCGCGTTCTCTGCGCGGGATCATGACGCCGCGCGGTGAAATAAGCTGGGTTGACGCTAATCTCGGGGTCGATGAAATCCGCGAGCAACTCTCTCTTCACCGCACAGTCTGTTCCCGGTATGTCGCGGTGAACTGGATGAAATCATCGGTATTGTACGTGCTAAAGAACTGCTGGTGGCGCTGGAAGAGGGCGTTGATGTGGCGGCGATTGCTTCGGCGTCTCCGGCGATTATCGTCCCGGAAACCCTCGATCCGATCAACCTGTTGGGCGTGCTGCGTCGTGCTCGCGGGAGCTTTGTTATCGTGACCAACGAGTTTGGTGTGGTACAAGGTCTGGTCACGCCGCTGGATGTGCTGGAAGCCATTGCGGGTGAATTCCCGGACGCTGACGAAACGCCGGAAATCATTACTGATGGTGACGGCTGGCTGGTAAAAGGCGGTACAGATTTGCATGCCTTGCAGCAGGCGCTTGATGTTGAGCACCTTGCCGATGACGATGATATCGCGACGGTCGCGGGCCTCGTGATCTCGGCAAATGGTCACATTCCCCGTGTGGGCGATGTGATTGATGTAGGGCCACTGCATATCACCATCATTGAAGCCAATGATTATCGTGTTGATCTGGTTCGCATTGTTAAAGAGCAACCGGCGCACGATGAAGATGAGTAAGCATTAACGTAACGGCATAATGGGCGTGATATGTCCATTATGCCGGGCGGGCGGCGGTTGGCTGCCCGCCAGCCATTTGGGAAAATCACGTAGCGGCATCGGCTTGCGTACAAATACCCTTGCAAAATATGCACGCCATGACGGCGCAAATACTTCGCCTGTTCTGCGTTTCCACGCCCTCCGCCACCAGTTCAATATTCAGTCTTTGCCCCAGCGCGATGATGATATCGGTCACCGTCAGAGTTAACCGCGTCAGAACCTATAGCTGCGGTAAATGACTTATCAATTTCAGCACGTCAGGACGTAATGTTTCAAGCCGAAAATGAACTGCGTTGCCGGTGCCGAAGTCATCAATCGCCAGTTTGACGTTTTTACGATGTAGCTCGCGGGCAATCCGATAATCAACATCCAGTAAGGCATCGCGTTCGGTGATTTCGAGGATCAGTTGCTGAATCGGGTGAGCGCTAAACCAGTACTGATTGAGATCTTTTATCAGCACACCACGGCGAAAATGGCTGGGTGCGACGTTAATGCCAACATGAAACTGACTACTCATCGGGAAAACATGGCGCTGACGAATGGTTTCTGCCATCACATAGCGGGTCAGTGGCACAATTAAATGATGTTCTTCCGCGATAGGAATAAACACATCCGGTGAAATCCAGCCCTGACGCGGATTGTTCCAGCGCAGCAAAATCTCTACACCAATACATTGCTGGCTGCGCGCATTAAGCAAAGGCTGACAGAACAATTCGAACTCATGTTGCGCCAGGCCCAGATTGATTTCGCGGGAAAAGCTCATCCGGTAAGCGGTCGCCAGCCAGGCGATGTAGCCCACCAGTAAACTTAGCAGCACCGCCAGCGGTAATTGTGTTGGAAGATAGTGCCATGCCAGCGCCGTAGCCCCCGGACCATTAACGTTAATGGTAAAAGGAAAGCGTTGCGAAGAAACCTGATAGTTTTCATTGTCTTCAGGTTGCGGAAGGGAATCTACCAGCCCATTACCATAGAGCAAATGCCGTTTGTCCACCGTCAGGCTGGCGCTACTGATTTGCGGCAGTTGTGGCTCAAGGAGCATTGCCGTCAGTAAGTCGATGTTAATCATCTCCATGACCCCAGCATTGCTACTGCCCGCTGCAGGCGTCCATTGAATCAAAACCGGACTGCCTTTAATCAGGGCACGGTCGATCGTCAGGCGTAAAAGTGGTTGCGGTGCAGGAAGTTCAGCCAGAATGTCCACGACGGGCACATTGCGATAACCAAAAATGCTGGAGCAATAGAGTGTGCCGTCTTGCACCAGGCCAATGGATCGCACAGTTTGGAGTTTTGCCGCCTGTTTACGTAATGGCAAATGGGCGACAGAGCAGGGCAGACCAATCAGCGGAAGCAAGACTTCGCTACCTGCCTGTAGGGGAAGCAGTACTTTATCTAATTCCTCTACAGCGTGATTGGCGAATTGTACTACCCGTTGTTGATTTAAGTTACGCTGTGAAATAAATCGCACGCTCAGGGTCGAAGCGAGCGTAACGAGTGCGCAAAATCGTACAAACAATCATTCGATTACGGCGATAGGTTTTAATGATCCGTTTGCTTTTGCATGCGGGCCACCTGTAAGCGTATGGCGACAAACGCCTGACGCAACAGTGGAAGTGTAGTGGGGAATATTACAGCAGACGAGAAAGCGGGTATAAATTCGCCCATCCGTTGCAGATGGGCGAGTAAGAAGTATTAGTCACACTGGACTTTGATTGCCAGACCACCGCGTGAGGTTTCGCGGTATTTGGCGTTCATGTCCTTACCGGTTTCGTACATCGTTTCGATGACCTTATCCAGCGAGACGCGCGGTGCACTGGTGCGGCGCAGAGCCATCCGTGCGGCGTTAATCGCCTTCACAGAGGCAATGGCATTACGCTCAATGCACGGCACCTGAACCTGCCCTGCAACCGGGTCGCAGGTTAAACCAAGGTTGTGTTCCATGCCAATTTCCGCCGCCACGCAAACCTGTTCCGGGCTACCGCCCAGCAGTTCTGCAAGACCCGCAGCAGCCATTGAACAGGCAACACCCACTTCGCCCTGGCAACCAACTTCCGCACCGGAAATAGAGGCGTTCATTTTATACAATGCACCAATCGCGCCCGCTGCCATAAAGTAACGGGTATAGATGTCCGGGCTGACCGATTCAATAAAGTGGTCATAGTAAGCCAGCACTGCCGGAACGATACCGCAGGCACCGTTGGTTGGCGCAGTTACCACACGACCACCGGCGGCGTTTTCTTCGTTAACTGCCAGCGCAAACATGTTTACCCAGTCAATGACATTCATCGGATCGTTAGACAGTTTATCGCTGGAAACTAACATCCGGCGCAGGGCAGACGCACGACGTGGCACGCGCAGCGGGCCTGCAGACACCTTCGGTGTTCATCCCGCGATCGATACATGCCTGCATGGTTTGCCAGACATGCGCGAAATACTCGTCGATCTCTTTCTTGCTGTGCAGCGCCAGTTCGTTCTGCATAGCGAGACCAGACAGCGAATAGCCGGTTTCATTACAGTACGCGAGCAGTTCGGTGGCAGATTTGAACGGATACGGCACGCTCACTTCGTTGGCAGCATCCTGACCAAAGTGTTCTTCATCGACGATAAAACCGCCGCCGATGGAATAATAAGTTTTGCTGTAGACGACTTCATCGCCGTTATAGGCGTGGATTTGCATACCGTTTTCATGCAGCGGCAGGTTGCCGTTATGAAAACGCATCCCGTTGTCGCGCGGGAAATCCACTTCATGCCGTCCCTGTGCCAGCAGCAGACGTTCGCGCTCTTCTACGTCGCGAATAAAACCGGGAATACTGTCGATATCCACGGTGGCAGGTTCGTTACCTGCAAGACCCATAATAATGGCGATATCGGTGTGGTGGCCTTTACCCGTCAGCGACAGTGAACCATAAACGTCCACGGCAACGCGAGTAACGCTATCCAGTAAGCCTTTTTCGACCAGATCATCGACGAACTGTTTACCCGCCTTCATAGGCCCTACGGTATGGGAAGATGAGGGACCAATCCCCACCTTAAACATGTCGAATAGACTAATCACGATAATACTCCTGACAAGGTGACTGGACTTCCAGTAACGAACTAATAACAGCGCATAGTGTAAGAGGGAACGCGGCGACTGGCTTAACTATTCACATGAATTAAACTAATCAAAAACCGCGATTTAACTAATATTGCGATGATTGTCTCAAGTAGTGTTTTGTAGATGTAAAGATAAGTATAGTCAGGGTTTCACACCAATTTGCAGCGCCAGCTCACGAATTATGCCTGCGGTCATTCCCCATACAAAATACTGTTCGTACCAGGACAGCCATACCCGATGTGAATCGCCACGGCGGTAGATATCTAAAGGGTGATAACGACCCAGATGCTAATGCCTGGGCGAGCGGCATTTCAAACACCGCCGAGACTTCATCTTCACTGGCGCGATACGGCAGATCGGGCGGGATAATGCCGACCACTGGGGTTACCTGATAGCCAGTTACGCTATCGACGGGCGGCAGCACGCCGATAACTTCAACGGCGGAAGGCGGTATAGCGACCTCTTCTTCAGCTTCGCGCAGCGCGGCGGCGATAACTGATGCGTCCGTGTCATCGACTGCACCTCCAGGGAATGCCACTTGTCCAGCGTGTTTACGCAGATGAATTGAACGCTGAGTCAGCAACAACCCCGGTTGCGGTCGACGGACGATGGGGATTAACACGGCAGCCTGACGATGATTTAGGGTTTCCCGGTTAATTTGCGGGCGCAAAAGTTGAAAGCGAGACAAAAAATCATCAAGCGTCAGGCTACGGTATTCCACGTCTTACTTCTCCAGTTGGCGTAATATCTTATTAACTTTATCAAAAGTTTCCTGATATTCCGCTTCTTCCTGGCTATCGGCGACAATTCCACCGCCCGCAGAGCAGTATATTTGTCCGTTAATGGCAGTCAGCGTGCGGATAGTAATGCTGGTATCCATGTTGCCGCAAAAGCTCAAATAGCCAATGCTGCCGCACCAGGCATTACGTCGCTGCGGTTCCAGTTCGTCGATAATTTCCATAGCCCGTACTTTCGGAGCCCCGGTTATTGAGCCACCAGGAAAAGCTGCGCGCAGCAGATCGCTGGCGTGTAACTGTTCTGGTAGTCGCGCCGTTATAGTGCTGACCAGATGATGCACGGCAGGGAAGGGTTCCACCACGAAGAGCTCTGGTACTTTTACCGAACCGGCTACGGCAACACGACCGATATCATTACGCATTAAATCGACAATCATCAGATTTTCGGCACGATCTTTCGCTGAGTTCGCCAGTTTTTCTGCTTGTTTGCTATCTTCCTGAGGATCGGGCAGGCGTGGTAGCGTGCCTTTAATCGGGCGGGTCTGGATTTCACTATTATCACAAAGAATAAACCGCTCTGGCGAAAGGCTTAAAATTGCACCCTGTTCAAGACGTAAAAAAGCGCTAAATGGCGCGCGGTTGGCCTGATTAAGCTGAAGGAATGCCTGCCATTCATCGCCAGAATAGGTCGCATGAAAACGCTGGGCGAGATTCACCTGATAGCAATCACCGCTGTGCAGATATTCCTGTACCTGGCGAAATTTTTCGCCGTACTGCTCGCGGGTCATATTGGATTGCCAGTCGGAAGTGAGCGTGAAATCTTCCTGCGGCGAGAATTGCTGGCTTTCCAGCCAGGCCCGACGGGCATTGACATCATTATGACTCAGCAAAGAAACTGTATGACGCTGGTGGTCGACAATGAGCGCCCAATCGTAGATACCCACTGCCATATCCGGCAGAACGATATCTTGTTCCGCAATTTCTGGCAGTGACTCAAAACGGCGGCCCAGATCGTAGCCAAACAACCCCAGTGCGCCGCCCTGAAATGGCAAATCTTCGTTATGCGTTGGGCGAATGTCTGCGCGATCCAGCACCTGCTGGAGCACCTGTAGCGGGTCATCAGTGGTCGTTGTGCGTTTTTCGCTTTCACTAACAACGGTTTCTTTACCGAAAGTGGTTAAAGTGCAAATCGGATCGGCGACCACAATATCAAAGCGGCTATACGGATGATCGGCATAGCCGGAGTGTAAAAGCATCGCCCACGGCAGGTGGCTTAAGCGGGAGAAATAAAATTCAGCGGCGTCCTGACGCCAGGGTAAAGTAATCACAGCGGGAGATAACGTCTTCATCAGTCCTGACTCTACTGGCTATGTGCCGGGTAGCATGAAATAATTAGCGCCAACAATTTAGCAGGAGTTAACAATGTTTGCAGGTTTACCTTCACTCACCCATGAACAGCAGCAAAAAGCTGTCGAGCGGATCCAGGAACTGATGGCACAAGGGATGAGCAGCGGCCAGGCAATCGCGCTGGTGGCAGAAGAGCTGCGTGCCAACCACTCCGGCGAGCGAATCGTGGCGCGTTTTGAGGATGAAGACGAGTAACACACTAATCCGTATCGATTTCGTTATAGAAGCCGATGATCATTTGATTGTGAGAAAAAGGACGCTTTTTATATGTGATTAAAAGCGTCCTGACCCATTTATGCTGATATAAATTTAACTCAGACCAGTGCTTTTAGTTCTTCCTGCATATATGTTGAAAAGTATTCAGGATTTTTAATCACAGAGCGTTCACCTGTCTCCATTTTTTTTGCCCATCCAACCATTTTTTCCGTGAACCCAGGGTTCCAGCCTTCCTGGTCAGCTCGCGCCGTAATATCAGCGGCACTCGCGGGTACTCCCAGTTCTTTTAAATATTTAAAGATTCCCTTCGCCGTGCTTTCATTCATCGAACTTGGTGTTGGCGCTGATACATCCATGGCACCAATGAAATCCAGGGCTTTATCTATTACAGCAGGCATATTCTTATCCTTAAAATTAACCATGTTATCGATAAGACTATATATGACCTTAATTTGCATCTAATATCAAAGGGATTATAACGATATGGCACGAGTTAACCTGTTGACATTCAGGTGTTTTAAAGGTAGCAGCTCATGGTGTGTTATCCAGTAAGATGGAGAAATTTAACGGTCAGTCCTCACGCTATAACCAGATTATTCAGCTAAGAAAGAAAACCAGAGTTGCTAGTCAGAGGGCGAACACAACGGCATGGTTATGTTTATTTATATAGTTAACTTTATAGCTAAAATTGAAATTATAAAAATAAATAATGAATTAGCAGGAGCATCAACAGTAATATCTTAATCTCTGGTCGATTTATGTAAAACCGACCAGTATTATCGATAAATTATCGTCTGACTTATTTTGCTTCGATAAAGCTTACACCGCAGCCACAATCTTAATTTCAACTTTATACTTCGGGTTCATCAAACCCGCTTGTACCGTGCAGCGCACCGGCGCATGACCCGCCACAACCCAGGCATCCCACGCTTTATTCATCGCCGCGAAGTCGTTTTTATCAGCCAGGAAAATGGTGGCATCCAGAATGCTCGATTTATTGCTGCCCTGTTTTTCCAGCACGGCGTCAATCTGCGCCAGCGTGTTGGCGGTTTGCTCAAAAGCATCGGCGTCGAGGTTTTCCGGTACACCAGTGTAGTAGAGCGTGTTGTTGTGGATTACTACATCAGACCAGCGGGCTTCAGCATCGATACGAACGATAGTCATCATTTTGTCCTCATTATACTTCCATTTTCGTGCTGCAAAGACTGCCACAATGTGAGGTTGCCGTCACCACTTCAACTGGCGAAAGCGCCCTCATCCTGACATAATCCCTGTTCAAATCAACAGGGGGTAGTGTGACGGACGATTTTGCACCAGACGGTCAGCTGGCGAAAGCGATACCAGGCTTTAAGCCGCGAGAACCACAGCGACAGATGGCGGTAGCCGTCACCCAGGCGATAGAAAAAGGCCAGCCGCTGGTGGTGGAAGCAGGAACCGGTACGGGCAAAACCTACGCTTACCTGGCTCCTGCGCTGCGGGCGAAAAAGAAAGTCATTATCTCGACCGGCTCAAAAGCGTTGCAGGATCAGCTCTACAGCCGCGATTTGCCAACAGTCTCAAAGGCATTGAAATATACGGGCAACGTGGCGCTGCTGAAAGGGCGCTCAAACTACCTCTGCCTCGAGCGTCTCGAACAGCAGGCGCTGGCGGGGGGCGATCTGCCGGTACAAATCTTAAGCGATGTGATCCTGCTGCGCTCCTGGTCTAATCAAACAGTCGATGGTGATATCAGCACCTGCGTCAGCGTGGCGGAAGATTCACAGGCGTGGCCGCTGGTCACCAGCACCAACGACAACTGTCTTGGCAGCGACTGCCCGATGTATAAAGATTGCTTTGTGGTCAAAGCACGTAAAAAAGCGATGGACGCCGATGTGGTGGTGGTAAACCATCATCTCTTTCTGGCGGATATGGTGGTTAAAGAGAGTGGATTTGGCGAACTGATCCCGGAAGCGGACGTCATGATCTTCGACGAAGCCCACCAGCTACCGGACATTGCCAGCCAGTATTTTGGTCAGTCACTCTCCAGTCGACAACTGCTCGACCTGGCAAAAGACATCACCATCGCTTACCGCACCGAATTAAAAGACACCCAGCAGTTACAAAAGTGCGCTGATCGTCTTGCCCAGAGTGCGCAGGATTTTCGTCTGCAACTCGGTGAGCCAGGTTATCGCGGTAACCTGCGTGAGCTGTTAGCTAATCCGCAAATTCAGCGGGCATTTTTACTGCTCGATGACACCCTGGAACTTTGTTATGACGTGGCGAAACTGTCACTGGGGCGTTCCGCCTTGCTGGATGCGGCATTTGAGCGCGCTACGTTGTATCGCACACGGCTGAAGCGGCTAAAAGAGATCAATCAGCCGGGCTACAGCTATTGGTACGAATGCACTTCGCGCCATTTTACTCTGGCTCTCACGCCGCTCAGCGTGGCGGATAAATTCAAAGAGTTAATGGCGCAAAAGCCTGGTAGCTGGATCTTCACCTCAGCAACGCTGTCGGTGAACGACGATCTGCATCATTTCACCTCGCGGCTTGGGATAGAACAGGCGGAGTCGTTGCTATTGCCAAGCCCGTTTGATTACAGCCGCCAGGCGTTACTCTGTGTGCCGCGCAATCTGCCGCAAACCAACCAGCCAGGTTCTGCTCGCCAGTTAGCGGCAATGCTGCGACCGATCATCGAAGCTAACAACGGTCGTTGTTTTATGCTTTGTACCTCGCACGCCATGATGCGTGATCTGGCCGAGCAGTTCCGCGCTACCATGACGCTTCCCGTTTTGTTGCAGGGGGAAACCAGCAAAGGGCAACTGTTGCAGCAATTTGTCAGCGCCGGTAACGCGCTTCTTGTGGCAACCAGTAGTTTCTGGGAAGGGGTGGACGTGCGTGGCGATACATTGTCATTGGTGATTATCGACAAGTTGCCGTTTACCTCGCCGGATGATCCACTGTTAAAAGCGCGCATGGAAGATTGTCGTTTGCGCGGTGGCGACCCGTTCGATGAAGTGCAACTACCAGATGCCGTCATTACTCTCAAACAGGGGGTAGGGCGACTGATTCGCGACGCCGACGATCGTGGCGTGCTGGTGATTTGTGACAATCGGCTGGTGATGCGTCCTTACGGCGCGACGTTTCTCGCCAGTCTGCCGCCCGCGCCACGCACTCGTGACATTGCCCGTGCGGTTCGTTTCCTTGCGATACCATCCTCCAGGTAATTTGTTACGGAGTATGGTATGATGCGCGCCTTTTTATTGATCTAAGCACGAAGACCCATGCGAATTCTGGCTATCGATACCGCGACAGAGGCCTGCTCTGTCGCCCTGTGGAACGACGGTACTGTCAACGCTCATTTTGAGCTTTGCCCTCGTGAACATACTCAACGAATCTTACCGATGGTGCAGGATATCCTGACCACCAGCGGAACTTCCCTGACTGATATTAACGCTCTGGCTTACGGGCGCGGCCCCGGTAGCTTTACCGGCGTGCGCATTGGTATTGGCATTGCGCAAGGGCTGGCACTTGGCGCAGAGCTACCGATGATTGGCGTCTCCACGCTAATGACGATGGCGCAAGGGGCGTGGCGCAAAAACGGCGCAACCCGTGTGCTGGCAGCCATTGACGCGCGAATGGGCGAAGTTTACTGGGCCGAATATCAGCGTGATGAAAACGGTATCTGGCACGGTGAAGAAACCGAAGCCGTACTCAAACCCGAAATCGTCCATGAACGAATGCAACAGCTTTCCGGCGAATGGGTGACGGTAGGGACGGGCTGGCAAGCCTGGCCGGATCTCGGTAAAGAGAGCGGGCTGGTTTTGCGCGATGGCGAAGTGTTACTGCCCGCTGCAGAAGATATGCTGCCGATTGCTTGTCAGATATTTGCCGAGGGTAAAACGGTGGCGGTGGAACATGCCGAGCCGGTTTATTTGCGTAACAACGTCGCATGGAAGAAACTTCCGGGCAAAGAATGAATCTTAAGAGTATGCCCTGAGAAAAAAAGGAGTCGCATCATGGCGGTTCAAAAGAATGTTATCAAAGGCATACTGGCAGGTACGTTTGCGCTAATGCTGAGCGGTTGTGTCACTGTGCCGGACGCCATTAAAGGCAGCAGTCCCACGCCGCAACAAGATTTAGTTCGGGTGATGAGTGCGCCGCAGCTGTACGTTGGTCAGGAGGCACGCTTTGGTGGCAAAGTGGTTGCGGTACAAAACCAGCAAGGGAAAACCCGCCTGGAAATTGCTACCGTACCGCTGGACAGCGGAGCCAGACCGACGCTGGGAGAACCTTCTCGCGGTCGCATTTATGCCGATATGAACGGTTTTCTGGACCCGGTGGATTTCCGTGGACAACTGGTTACGGTAGTCGGGCCAATCACTGGTGCGGTTGACGGAAAAATCGGCAACACGCCCTATAAATTTATGGTGATGCAAGTAACGGGTTACAAACGTTGGCATTTAACCCAGCAGGTGATTATGCCGCCTCAGCCGATTGATCCATGGTTTTATGGCGGTCGTGGCTGGCCCTATGGCTACGGCGGATGGGGCTGGTATAATCCCGGTCCCGCGAGAGTACAAACAGTTGTAACTGAATAATTGCTTGTTTTTAAAGAAAAAGAAACAGCGGCTGGTCCGCTGTTTCTGCATTCTTACGGTAAAGATAAAAATAAATAGTGACGCGCTTCGCAACCTTTTCGTTGGGTAATTATCAAGCTGGTATGATGAGTTAATATTATGTTAACGGCATGTATATCATTTGGGGCTGCGATGACGACGAACACGCATTTTAGAGGTGAAGAATTGAAGAAGGTTTGGCTTAACCGTTATCCCGCGGACGTTCCGACGGAGATCAACCCTGACCGTTATCAATCTCTGGTAGATATGTTTGAGCAGTCGGTCGCGCGCTACGCCGATCAGCCTGCGTTTGTGAATATGGGGGAGGTGATGACCTTCCGCAAGCTGGAAGAACGCAGTCGCGCGTTTGCCGCTTATTTGCAACAAGGGTTGGGGCTGAAGAAAGGCGATCGCGTTGCGTTGATGATGCCTAATTTATTGCAATATCCGGTGGCGCTGTTTGGCATTTTGCGTGCAGGGATGATCGTCGTAAACGTTAACCCGTTGTATACCCCGCGTGAGCTTGAGCATCAGCTTAACGATAGCGGCGCATCGGCGATTGTTATCGTGTCTAACTTTGCTCACACACTGGAAAAAGTGGTTGATAAAACCGCCGTTCAGCACGTAATTCTGACCCGTATGGGCGATCAGCTATCTACGGCAAAAGGCACGGTAGTCAATTTCGTTGTTAAATACATCAAGCGTTTGGTGCCGAAATACCATCTGCCAGATGCCATTTCATTTCGTAGCGCACTGCATAACGGCTACCGGATGCAGTACGTCAAACCCGAACTGGTGCCGGAAGATTTAGCCTTCCTGCAATACACCGGCGGCACCACAGGTGTGGCGAAAGGCGCGATGCTGACTCACCGCAATATGCTGGCGAACCTGGAACAGGTCAACGCCACCTATGGGCCGTTGCTGCATCCAGGTAAAGAACTGGTAGTAACGGCACTGCCGCTGTATCACATTTTTGCCCTGACCATTAACTGCCTGCTGTTTATCGAACTGGGTGGGCAGAACCTGCTTATCACTAACCCGCGCGATATTCCAGGGTTGGTAAAAGAGTTAGCGAAATATCCGTTTACCGCTATCACGGGCGTTAACACCTTGTTCAATGCGTTGCTGAACAATAAAGAGTTCCAGCAGCTGGATTTCTCCAGTCTGCATCTTTCCGCAGGCGGAGGGATGCCAGTGCAGCAAGTGGTGGCAGAGCGTTGGGTGAAACTGACAGGACAGTATCTGCTGGAAGGCTATGGCCTTACCGAGTGTGCGCCGCTGGTCAGCGTTAACCCATATGATATTGATTATCATAGTGGTAGCATCGGTTTGCCGGTGCCGTCGACGGAAGCCAAACTGGTGGATGATGATGATAATGAAGTACCACCGGGTCAACCGGGTGAGCTTTGTGTCAAAGGACCGCAGGTGATGCTGGGTTACTGGCAGCGTCCGGATGCTACAGATGAGATCATCAAAAATGGCTGGTTACACACCGGCGACATCGCGGTGATGGATGAAGAAGGGTTCCTGCGCATTGTCGATCGTAAAAAAGACATGATTCTGGTTTCCGGTTTTAACGTCTATCCCAACGAGATTGAAGATGTCGTCATGCAGCATCCTGGCGTACAGGAAGTCGCGGCTGTTGGCGTACCTTCCGGCTCCAGTGGTGAAGCGGTGAAAATCTTCGTAGTGAAAAAAGATCCATCGCTTACCGAAGAGTCACTGGTGACCTTTTGCCGCCGTCAGCTCACGGGCTACAAAGTACCGAAGCTGGTGGAGTTTCGTGATGAGTTACCGAAATCTAACGTCGGAAAAATTTTGCGACGAGAATTACGTGACGAAGCGCGCGGCAAAGTGGACAATAAAGCCTGAGTGTTAAGTCAGTCGTCAGACGCCGGTTAATCCGGCGTTTTTTTTGACGCCCACTAAAGAGAAAACAATTTGAATTACCAAATGATTACCACGGACGATGCGCTGGCTTCTTTGTGTGAAGCCGTCCGTGCCTTTCCGGCGATAGCCCTGGATACTGAATTTGTTCGTACGCGCACTTATTACCCGCAGCTGGGGTTGATTCAACTTTTCGATGGCGAGCATCTGGCGCTAATTGATCCTCTCGGGATCACCGACTGGTCACCGCTGAAAGCGATCCTGCGCGATCCGTCCATCACAAAATTTCTCCATGCAGGCAGTGAAGATCTGGAAGTGTTCCTCAATGTCTTTGGCGAATTACCACAACCCTTGATTGACACGCAAATCCTTGCTGCCTTCTGCGGACGCCCGATGTCATGGGGTTTCGCTTCCATGGTGGAAGAGTATTCCGGCGTTACGCTGGACAAGAGTGAATCGCGCACCGACTGGCTGGCCAGACCGCTGACCGAACGTCAGTGTGAATACGCAGCGGCGGATGTCTGGTATCTGTTACCGATCACCGCCAAGCTTATGGTAGAAACGGAGGCCTCCGGCTGGCTACCTGCGGCGCTGGATGAATGCCGCCTGATGCAAATGCGTCGTCAGGAAGTCGTTGCGCCGGAAGATGCCTGGCGTGATATCACCAATGCCTGGCAGTTACGCACACGCCAACTGGCCTGTCTGCAACTGTTAGCCGACTGGCGACTGCGCAAGGCGCGAGAGCGCGATCTGGCGGTGAACTTTGTCGTGCGTGAAGAGCATTTGTGGTCGGTAGCGCGTTATATGCCGGGAAGTTTAGGCGAACTGGACAGCCTGGGTTTATCCGGTAGCGAAATCCGCTTTCACGGTAAAACGCTGCTGGCGCTGGTGGAAAAAGCGCAGACATTGCCGGAAGAGGCCTTACCGCAGCCGATGCTTAACCTGATGGACATGCCGGGTTATCGTAAAGCGTTTAAAGCGATTAAGTCGCTGATTACTGACGTGAGCGAAACGCATAAGATCAGCGCCGAATTGCTGGCATCGCGTCGGCAAATCAACCAACTGCTGAACTGGCACTGGAAACTGAAACCGCAGAACAATTTGCCGGAGCTGATTTCCGGCTGGCGTGGTGAGCTGATGGCGGAAGCATTACACAATTTATTGCAGGAATATCCGCAGTAAAATCTTCCGAAGCCGGACTGGGCGCGCTCAGCGCCACATCCGGCTTTGGCAAACTACAAATCCAACACCAGGCGTTTACCCTTCGCACGCGAACAACAGATCAACATACTTTGCTGGCTGGCACGCTCTTCATCGCTAAAATACTGATCCCGATGGTCAGCTTCACCTTCCAGTATTGCTGTTTCGCAGGTTCCGCATACCCCTTCACGACATAAACATTCCACTTTCGCGGCTTTATTATTTTCAATAACCTGCAAAATAGTCATCTCTTCCGGCACCACAAACTCTTTTCCGGAACGGGCAAGCACCAGGGTAAAGGCATCGCCGGTTTTGTCTTCGATAGCAAATTGCTCAAAGTGCAGCGTATCGGCGACGATGTCCAGACGCGCAGCTTCACTTCTTACCGCTTCATTTAGCGCCTCGGGACCACAGGTATAAACGTGTGTGCCAGGTTCGATATCCGCCAATAATCGCGCTAATTCCAGTCGTGTTCCGGTTGATGAGTGATGCAAGTGAACTTTCTCAGCCTGCGGATGCTGGACTAGCTCATCACGAAATGCGCAACTTTCTGGATTTCGCGAGCAGTAATGTAGCTGCCAGTCGACGTCGCTGTGTTGCAGCTCTGCCATGTGCGACAGGAAAGGGGTGATGCCAATACCGCCCGCGATAAACAGATGCTTTCTGGCTGAGGGAATTAGCGCAAACAGGTTATTAGGCGTTGAAATCGTTAACCGATCGCCCACTTTTACCTGCTGATGCAAAAAGCGGGAACCGCCGCGCGAGTTTTCCTCCAGCCGAACGGCAATCTGATAACAAGAGGTGTCATGCGGCGAACTCAGTAGTGAATACGCATTGCTGTACTGGTTATCACCATCGCTCATCTGCACAATGATGTGACTTCCTCCGGTGAACGCAGGCAGCGGTTTGCCATCGGTTGCCACCAGCGTGAAGCGTTTCACCTGTTCGGTAAGCGGTTCCACCTGACTCACCTGTACTTCAAACATTTGATAGTCTGACATTGCTGTACTCCATCAAAAATCAGCCCAGCGGCGGAAAATACCGCCGCCGATGTCATTAGTCCTTAAACACCTGCGCCAGCAGATTATGGAAATGGGCGATACCATGTTCGGAAATGCCACTACCGCTACTGTCGGCCATGATGCGCCCCTGACCACGATAGCCACGCGATTTCAGCCCTTTCTGTACGCTTTCAACCAGACGTAAATCTTCCGGACGGAACACATCGCGATACCACTCAATCAGCGATTTTTGCTCGTCGGTTAACTCTTCATTGGTGAAGTAAATATCGTAGTTTTGCAGGGTAGTTTCAGAATCCACCGGGAATTCATAAATGACCGTCATCATCCCTTTGATCGGGGTGACGTTCAGCATCGTGCACGGCCACAGCCAGAAACCGTGGAATGCCGCATCCGTACCCTCTTCAAATTTAAACGACTGTTCGGACGGTTTGGCGAAACCGTATTGCAGCGTCCAGTTACCGTGCATGGTGTGCCAGTAACGATCAACCTGTACGGAGTCGGAGAAACCTGGATGCGCCGGACCACAGTGATAGCACTCGAGATAGTTATCGACAATGTTCTTCCAGTTGGCAGGCGTGCGGGTGGTAAAGCGGGCCGCCAGTTTCAGATCGTGGACTTCCGGGCAGGCTTCCAGCACTTTCGCGCCCAGACCGGGTAACTGATCTTCTACGCTGGTGGCGTTGGGGTCCATGTTGATGAAGACGAATCCGGCATATTCTTCCAGACGCACCGGAACCAGTTGCGCTTTGTCGCTATCGAAATTGGCGACGTTTTCGCAGTTACGTGCATGGGCCAGATTGCCATCGAGTTTGAATGCCCATGCGTGATACGGGCAGGTAATCACATTTTTTGCTTTTCCTTCACCGCTCAACAACTGATGACCACGGTGCGGACACACGTTATAGAACGCGCGCAAAACCTTATCACGACCGCGTACCAGCACGATGCTTTCGCCAATGATCTCACGCGTCACATAATCATTGGCATTCGCCAGTTCGCTGCTGTGAGCGACGCAAATCCAGCTTTTGGCGAAGACGTTCTCTTTTTCGTGTTCAAACGCGTTCTGATCGGTATAAAAACGGGCAGGAATGGTCCACGCCTCTTGCGGGTTAGCGCAAAAATTTTCGGGTAGTACAAAGTCAGGGCTCAGATTGCTCATAGGGATACCTTTATCGTTAGGATGATGGCGCTCAGTTGTCGCCTTTGAATACGGTTCCCGCAGGGAGCACTGGCGTTTTTTCCAGGGCTTCAACCGGTGTCTGCGGGAGATAATGTTCAACTTGATGAGCCGGAATGTCGGCGTAATCCTGTTTCAGCCAGCGAATAAATCCGCCGACTTTCACCAGTAAAATGACGAGGAAGGGAAGGGCTGTGAGCACGACGGTGGTTTTCATCGTTTCCAGCGAAGCACCGGTAAACAAGATGGAAAGCGGGATCAGAGTGATCACCACGCACCAGAAAAGACGCAGCCCACGGTCAGGATCGTCACCTTCCTGGAGATTACGCGTACTGGTCGCAGCCATGGTGTAGGCCACCGCATCCATATGCGAGGCAAGGAAAATAATCATCACGCCCAGGTATGCGGCGAGGAACAATTTACCGGCTGGCAACGACATCAGAACTTGCTGTACAGCTGTTTCGCCGCCCAGTGTTTCCAGAACCTGTGGGACGTTGATTACGCCATTGATAAACTGATGAATGGCATAGCTTTCCATTACGCCGAAGAAGAACCAGCAACCGACGGTGCTGCCGAGGATCAGTCCCCAGATAACTTCTTTAATCTTACGACCGCGGGAAACGCGGGTGACAAACATTGCTACGCCAGGGGTGTATGAGATCCACCACAGCCAGTAGAAAACGGTCCAGTTGCGGGTAAATGAACCATCGCCAAGCGGATCGGTGAATAAGCTCATTTGCAGGAAGTTTTGCGTGGTTAGACCGATGGCATTGATGATGCTGTTGGTAATAAATTCGGTTGGGCCGACAATCAGCACCAGTAATGGCAGCAGGAACGCGCCCCAGCCAACCATTTTGCTCAGACGTTGCAAACCGTTGTTGATACCAATCCACGAGCTTAGGCAAAAAATGCCGCCGGAAAGCAGGATCACAAATGCCTGCACGGTGAAGTTATCGGTAAACCGGTCAGCGCGGAAAGTCCACGAGTAAAGGTGCTGCTGCGGTGACAACAAGGGAAATAGTCAGTGCGCCGACAGTGGCGATCAGGAACATCAAATCAACCAGTTTTCCCCATGGGCCTTGCGGGCGAACGCCGGTAATCGCGGCAATAATGCCGGAAAGACTCAGACCTTTGTTTTTACGCACATGAAAGTGATAAGCCATGATTAATGAGGCCAGCGTATAAGTTGCCCAGGCGCTGATGCCCCAGTGGAAGAAGGAGTAAGGGACGCTAAATTCGAGTGCCTGTTGTGAACGCGGTGCGATATTTAATCCAGGCGTTTGATAATAATAGGCCCATTCAGCAACCCCCCAATAAAGCGTAGAAGAACCTAAACCGGCACAAATAAACATAAACAGCCAGGAGAGCGTGCTGTATTCCGGTTTTCCTTCGCCAAGACGAATATTGCCGTATTTACTGGTGGCTAAATAAATCACCAGTCCCATTGCCAGCAAAACCAATACCTGTACGGCGGAACCTAACGTACGCGTAACAAAAGTGTATATTGCGTTGGCCGCGTCGGCCGATTGTTGTGGGAAAAGGCTTTAATGCAGCTGCGATGAAAAGAATGGCCACCAGGCTGATGCTTATCAGCGGCACATCTTTTCTTAACATTGCTCATCATGAGTCATCTCCGGGCATAAAGCCCGTCTCTGGCTTTGCCAGTTGTAATTATTGCAGGGTAATGAGTTGTATGTTGTGGGTTTAACAAATTGATTATTTGCATGTTACATAAATTAAACAATTAAGAATACGGAAAGCCATAAAACACGAAACGGAAACAATAAAAGGTGAAATGACGCAGGTTATTTACTGCAAAGAACGAATAAAACCGCGCGTCAGTGACGCGGTTCAAATAAACTGGTTTGACCTTAACGCAAAATAATTTTGCAAATCGCGTCGGCAACCTGTGGCGTGGTGGCATTGCCTTTCATATCAGGTGTTTTCGGCCCGTGAGCAATCACTTCTTCAATTGCTGCCAGAATACCGTTATGCGCTTGCTGGAAACGCTCATCGCCATTGCCGAGAAAATCGAGCATCATTGCACCGGCCCAAATCGTGGCGATAGGGTTAGCAATGTTTTTCCCGTAGATATCCGGCGCGGAACCGTGGACTGGCTCGAAGAGCGACGGGAAAGTGCGTTCCGGATTCAGGTTGGCGGATGGGGCAATGCCAATGGTGCCGGTGCAGGCCGGGCCAAGATCGGAAAGGATATCGCCAAATAAATTGGACGCCACCACCACATCGAAGCGTTCCGGCTGCATCACAAAACGCGCGCAGAGAATATCAATATGCTGCTTGTCCCAGCGGATCTCCGGGTAATTCTCGGCCATTGCTTCCACTCGCTCATCCCAGTACGGCATGCTGATGGCTAAACCGTTTGATTTAGTGGCAGAAGTTAGCGTCTTACGTGGGCGGCTTTGCGCAAGTTCGAAGGCATAACGCAAAATGCGATCGACACCACGACGCGTAAATACCGATTCCTGAATGACGACTTCATGCTCTGTACCTTCATTCACTCTACCGCCGAGCGAGGAATATTCGCCTTCGGTGTTTTCCCTGACCACGTAAAAATCGATGTCGCCTGGCTGTTTTCCCGCCAGCGGCAGGGAACGCCAGGAAAGAGACGAACCGGGCGCAGGTTGACGTACTGGTCGAATTCACGACGAAATTTCAGCAGCGAACCCCACAACGAAATATGGTCAGGAACGGTGTCCGGCCAGCCGACGGCACCAAAATAGATGGCGTCGAAACGGCTAAGTTGCTCATGCCAGTCGTCCGGCATCATTTTACCGTGATGGCTGTAATACTCGCAGCTCGCCCACTCCATTTGCTCAAAACTCAAGGCGAAGCCCCAGCGCTCAGCGGCAGCCTGTAACACGCGAATCCCTTCAGGAAGGACTTCTTTGCCAATCCCGTCTCCCGGGATCGCAGCAATACGCATCGTTTTCATCATTGGGTTCTCACTTCCTGACCATCAAAATTGACAACATCACCATCCTATAATTGACTGAAAAGGAATTAATCCCCGTAACTGGTGAAACATAAAACACGAATCATGAATAATTTACCGCTGCTGAATGATTTGCGCGTCTTTATGCTGGTGGCTCGTCGGGCTGGTTTTGCCGCCGTGGCGGAAGAACTGGGCGTTTCACCGGCGTTCGTCAGCAAGCGCATCGCCTTGCTGGAGCAAACGCTAAACGTGGTGTTGTTACACCGCACCACCCGCCGCGTCACCATTACCGAAGAAGGAGATTTATGAATGGGCGCAGCGGATTTTGCAGGATGTCGGTCAGATGATGGACGAACTTTCTGACGTGCGTCAGGTGCCGCAGGGGATGCTGCGTATTATCAGCAGCTTTGGTTTTGGACGACAGGTGGTGGCTCCGGCGTTATCAGCGCTGGCTAAGGCGTATCCGCAACTGGAATTACGTTTTGATGTGGAAGACCGGTTGGTCGATTTGGTCAATGAAGGTGTTGATCTCGATATTCGCATTGGCGATGACATCGCCCCTAATTTAATCGCCCGCAAACTGGCGACTAATTACCGCATTCTCTGCGCGTCGCCGGAATTTATTGCGCAACATGGCGCGCCGAAACATTTAACCGATCTTTCCGCATTGCCGTGCCTGGTCATTAAAGAGCGCGATCATCCTTTTGGTGTCTGGCAATTACGCAATAAAGAAGGCCACCATGCGATTAAAGTCACCGGCCCACTGTCGTCTAATCATGGAGAAATTGTCCATCAGTGGTGTCTCGATGGGCAGGGGATTGCTCTGCGCTCCTGGTGGGATGTTAGCGAAAACATTGCCAGTGGTCATTTAGTGCAAGTGCTACCGGAATATTACCAGCCAGCGAACGTCTGGGCCGTTTATGTTTCAAGGCTGGCGACGTCAGCGAAAGTGCGGATAACGGTAGAATTTTTACGCCAGTATTTTGCCGAGCACTACCCGAATTTTTCACTGGAGCATGCCTGATTAATGATTCAATTATCGGGTTGATATCGGGTTAAAACCTGATTTTCTCCTTTCTAAGCCGCTACAGATTGGTTAGCATATTCACCTTTAATCGCGCATGATCGAAAGATAATTAAAGAGGTTAATGTGTTCGCTGAATACGGGGTTCTGAATTACTGGACCTATCTGGTTGGGGCCATTTTTATTGTGTTGGTGGGGCCAAATACCCTGTTTGTACTCAAAAATAGCGTCAGTAGCGGTATGAAAGGCGGTTATCTTGCGGCCTGCGGTGTATTTATTGGCGATGCAGTATTGATGTTTCTGGCATGGGCTGGAGTGGCGACATTAATTAAGACCACCCCGATATTATTCAACATTGTACGTTATCTTGGTGCGTTTTATTTGCTCTATCTGGGGAGTAAAATTCTCTACGCGACCCTGAAGGGTAAAAATAACGAGGCCAAATCCGATGAGCCCCAATACGGGGCCATTTTTAAACGCGCGTTAATTTTGAGCCTGACTAATCCGAAAGCCATTTTGTTCTATGTGTCGTTTTTCGTACAGTTTATCGATGTTAATGCCCCACATACGGGAATTTCATTCTTTATTCTGGCGACGACGCTGGAACTGGTGAGTTTCTGCTATTTGAGCTTCCTGATTATTTCTGGTGCTTTTGTCACGCAGTACATACGTACCAAAAAGAAACTGGCTAAAGTTGGCAACTCACTGATTGGTTTGATGTTCGTGGGTTTCGCCGCCCGACTGGCGACGCTGCAATCCTGATACATTCAGCCCGCGTTGTCGCGGGCTTCCCACTTGTAATCCTCCCTGATTTTTCTCTGATATGGTGCTAAAAAGTAACCAATAAATGGTATTTAAAATGCAAATTATCAGGCGTACCCTGAAACGGCTGGAATAAACCGTTTTCAGCGCATTCCCCGAAGGAGGGAATAGGATGCTGCAAATCCCACAGAATTATATTCATACGCGCTCAACGCCTTTCTGGAATAAACAAACTGCGCCTGCCGGAATATTCGAACGTCATCTTGATAAAGGAACGCGCCCGGGGGTTTACCCACGCCTTTCCGTTATGCATGGGGCGGTCAAATATCTCGGCTACGCTGATGAACACAGTGCAGAGCCTGATCAGGTGATCCTTATCGAAGCGGGGCAGTTTGCGGTGTTCCCTCCAGAAAAGTGGCACAACATTGAAGCCATGACTGACGATACTTATTTCAACATTGACTTCTTCGTGGCTCCTGAAGTCCTGATGGAAGGTGCGCAACAACGGAAAGTCATTCATAACGGGAAATGAATCATGGGCAAAGCAACGTATACCGTGACCGTCACCAATAACAGCAATGGCGTTTCTGTCGATTATGAAACAGAGACGCCGATGACTTTGCTGGTGCCAGAAGTGGCGGCTGAAGTGATAAAAGATCTGGTGAATACCGTGCGTTCTTATCCGGTGCGCCGTAAAACCCCGTCCTTCAGGGCGGGGATATAAGGCGCGGTTTTCCACCTAACCAGGTGTTTGCTGTTGTTCAATGTATTGGCGGATGACGGATATTGGCGCACCTCCGCAGCTACTGGCAAAATAGCCAGGACTCCACAAAACGCCTTTGTAGTAATACCTGACTGCAATATCTGGTCGATCTCGTCGCAGTAACCTACCCGATACGCCTTTGAGGCTGTTTACCAGACTGGATATCGCCAGTTTGGGAGGATAGTTAATTAACAAATGGACGTGATCTGGTTCGCCATCCATTTCAACAAGTTCAGCTTCAAAATCAGCACATACATTTGAAAAGTAAGCGCGTAGTTTTTCTGTCGCGTCATGGTCAAAAATCTGACGTCTGTATCTGGTGACAAAGACCAGGTGAACATGCATCAGGAAAACACAATGCCTTCCACGCCGGATATCGGTTTCTTTTTTCACAGACCAAAGTATCATTTGGCCTGTGAAACGACTACAGGCATTTAAATTCCAGTTAAGACCAGGTGATCAACAGGAGTGTGAAATGAGGCGCTTCGCAGGCGCATGTCGTTTCGTTTTCAATCGTGCTCTGGCGCTTCAGAATGAGAATCATGAGGCCGGTAATAAATACATCCCTTACGGGAAAATGGCTTCCTGGCTGGTTGAGTGGAAAAATGCCACTGAAACGCAATGGCTTAAAGATGCCCCCTCACAGCCATTGCAACAGTCACTGAAAGACCTTGAGCGGGCTTACAAAAACTTCTTCCAGAAGCGGGCTGCTTTTCCCCGATTCAAAAAGCGGGGACAGAATGATGCATTCCGCTACCCGCAGGGCGTTAAGCTCGATCAGGAAAACAGCCGTATTTTTCTGCCGAAACTTGGCTGGATGCGCTACCGGAACAGCCGTCAGGTCGCGGGTGTTGTGAAAATGTCACTGTCAGCCAGTCCCGCGGTAAGTGGTACATCAGTATTCAGACAGAAAGTGAAGTATCCACCCGGTTCACCCTTCAGCATCAATGGTCGGGTGGATGCTGGCGTGGCTAAACTCGCCACGCTGTCAGATGGCACAGTCTTTGAGCCTGTAAACAGTTTTCAGAAAAACTCAGAAGACGCTGGCGAGACTTCAGCGACAGTTAAGCCGCAAGGTCAAATTCAGCAACAACTGGCAGAAGCAGAAACGCAAAATACAGCGACTGCATTCCCGTATCGCAAATATCCGCAGGGACTACCTTCACAAAGTCACAACGACCGTCAGCAAAAACCACGCAATGATAGTCATTGAGGATTTGAAGGTCAGCAACATGTCAAAGTCAGCAGCGGGTACGGTCAGCCAGCCGGGGCGCAATGTCCGGGCAAAATCAGGTTTAAACCGTTCGATACTGGATCAGGGCTGGTATGAAATGCGCCGCCAGCTTGAGTACAAGCAGCTCTGGAGTGGCGGTCAGGTGCTTGCTGTTCCGCCAGCGTACACAAGCCAGCGTTGCGCGTGCTGTGGTCATACAGCGAAGAAAATCGCCTGTCACAAAGTCAATTCAGATGCCAGGTATGTGGATATACAGCGAACGCCGATGTAAACGGCGCTCGTAACATTTTAGCGGCGGGGCACGCCGTTCTTGCCTGTGGAGAGATGGTGCAGTCAGGCCGCCCGTTGAAGCAGGAACCCACCGAAATGATTCAGGCGACAGCCTGAACGTAGCAGGGATCCTCGTCATTCAGGGCGTGGAGGATGTCAAGACACGGAAAACGAACATGATGTTTGTGGTTGGTAATTATCACCGATCGTTGATGGCGCAATTTCTGCGCCATCGCAAAAAAATCCTCCGTGATGCTCGTCACAAATCTTGCCCTCCCGATGTTGTGCTATGCTTTTTATCAGCGACTAACCCGCTAATGCAAAACAGATAAGTGAGGAAACAATGGGCATTCTGTCATGGATTATTTTTGGGCTTATTGCCGGTATTCTGGCGAAGTGGATCATGCCAGGTAAAGATGGTGGTGGATTCTTTATGACTATTCTGCTGGGGATAGTCGGTGCCGTAGTCGGCGGATGGATCAGCACACTGTTTGGCTTTGGTAAAGTCGATGGCTTCAATTTTGGCAGCTTCGTGGTTGCCGTTATTGGTGCGATTGTCGTGCTATTTATCTACAGGAAGATTAAAAGTTAACGCTTAAATTGCACAAAGGCTGCACACAGGCAGCCTTTGCTATTTTTTAGAGGTGACGTTACCACCATCCCAGCTCAGTGCCGAGAACGACAATAATCGCCACACCCATCATAATAATCGTTGTTTTTTTCATCTTTATGCTCCCGGGGCAGCATAGCCGCCAATAAAAAACCATGCTAAAAATACGACCGCTGTAATAAAGATTACAACCGGAAAAATAATACCGATTCGCATGTTATCACCAATCAAAAGGATGTGAATACGCCTCAGGAATGTAGCGCTGGATGCGCGACAAAAGGTGTTTTCTGTTTGTGTTTTTTCTCCTGATACATCGCAATATCGGCAGCATGCAGGGCACTGTCTGCATCGGTTGTTTCAGGATCGACTTCTACTATGCCAAGACTGGCACCGGGATAATACAAATCAACATCACCTAAGTGATATTCTCCACGTATTTGCTGTTGAATACGTTCTCGCAGCGACGAAATATCCGCATTCTCGTTATTTAGTGAAACAACCAAAAACTCATCACCGCCGAGACGACCAATAACTTCGCCATTTTGCTGGAGCGTATTAAGGCGCTCGCCAACCTGAATGAGAAACAGATCGCCACTATTATGACCAAAACGATCATTGATTAATTTGAAGTTATCCAGATCGATAAACGCGATCATTATCTTATGGTTAAGATGCCGGGCGAGAGAAAACAGCGTCGTCAGATTTTCAAAAATCGCCCGCCGATTCGGTAGCCCGGTTAACGAGTCGGTATACGATTGCGCAATCAGCGCGGCATTGGCTTCGCGCAGCTGTTCAACCAACGCCTCTTTTTGAATATATTGTGCAATCAGTCCGGCGAATAACTGTAAAACCTGTTCCGCGCGTTCACTCCACTGGCGCTTCTCACTGCTGGCGGCGCAAAGCGTGCCATAGAATGATCCATCCGGTAAGTGAATTGGTGTACTCAGAAATGTGGTGATTCCAAGATTGCGTGCCGCAATACAGTCGCCCCAACGGTCAGGGACTTCATCGCTGAAAAAGCAGTTTTCATCAATAGCGCGTTTGCATAACGAGTAATCCCACGAGACGGTAAAATTCTCCGGGATGTGCATTTTCTGGCTGTTACGGGCAAACATAATATGCTGCAGGCGCGCTTCGACATCCACTTTGGTCAGGTAGGTTGATTCCATATCAGTGACCATTTCCAGCATCTCCAGAAGCTGTCGGACCAGACTTTCCAGTGACTGTTCTTTGGCAAGGGATTGCGAGACGCGGGCGATAATCTGATCTGACACGAAACAACTCCAGGATACGGCGGGTAAATGCTGATTATTTAATCTTTGCAGGCATGATAAAACATCATCAACAAAGATGAAACAAGACGTAATATGTTTTGAGTGAATGTAATAAAAATAGTGCTGCAAAACAAAACGATACCGCGATACTCTAAGCGTAGATAAATGTGGATCAATAAATGAAAATTATCAGTTTTGCTTTGCCTTGCTTGCTGGTCCTGGCTGGTTGTTCAACCTCTTCTCAGCCAGAAGCACCTAAACCGCCGCAGATTGGTATGGCAAATCCGGCGTCGGTCTATTGCCAGCAGAAGGGCGGGACGCTCATTCCAGTGCAGACAGCGCAAGGGGTCAGCAACAATTGCAAATTACCGGGCGGTGAAACGATTGATGAATGGGCATTGTGGCGACGGGACCATCCGGCTGGTGAAAAATAACCGCCGGATGCTGTACTAAAATCACAAGCTACGTAGCCAGTCGGCCAGCACCAGCGCATGGTTCTGCGTGGTGTTTTTTGCTGCGTAGAGCAGGGTCAGCGGCTGTTTTTTGGCGATGTCCGCCAGCCGCTTTCCTTCTTGCTCGTGTTGCGCCAGTTCTGCAAGATATTGCTCGCGAAAGGTTGCAAAATCGACGACTTCGCCGTGAAAGGCTTTGCGCAGTTCCGTTGACGGCGTGATTTCTTTATCCCACTCATCAAGGGCTAAATCGGTTTTTTTGATACCGCGCGGCCAGAGGCGGTCGACCAGTACGCGATAACCATCGCTCTGTTCAGCCGGATCATAAACGCGTTTGCACTGAATATTCATCGTGTTTGTTCTCCCTTTCACGCATGATTTGTCACGTCACTATAGCACCGGATATTAGCGAATTTCTTTGTCTCTCCCGGCGCAAAGTCCGAAAATCGCCATCAGTAGTGAAAGTATGGCAACACCCATCAGTGGTACGGACCAGTCACCGTTAGCATCGTGTATTTTACCCATCAGCGGCGGCCCACAGGCTGCCAGCAAATACCCGACGGATTGTGCCATCCCCGAGAGTGCCGCCGCCTGATGCGCAGAACTTGCCCGAAGACCAATGAACGTCAACCCCAGTATCATTGTTGCGCCGGAACCAAAACCGAAAAGCAGAGTCCAGGTGATCGCGTGCGCTGGCATAAAGCAGAGCCCAACAGCGCCCACTGCGCACATCAAGGCAACGAACGCTGCAATACCACGCTGATCTTTCACATGATGTAAGAAAAGAGGGATCAGCAAACCGGGAGCTGCTGTGGCTAGTTGCAGCAAACCATGCAGTGAACCCGCCTGTGCTTCGCTATAGCCGCGACTGATGAGGATCGCCGGAAGCCAGCCAATAATCACGTAATAGACCAGTGAGTTGATCCCAAGAAACAATGTGACCTGCCAGGCAAGCGGCGAACGCCAGATACCCCGAGTATGTAAGGCGCGCGAGGTACTCAAATTTGCATGTTGTTGGCTTCGCCACTGTGGCAGCCATAAAAAAAGAGCCAGCAGAGGAAAACACATCAGCATGAACAACGCGCCTTGCCAGCCAAAACCGTTCAAAGCCAGCGGCACGACCATAGCCGATCCCAGTGCCGCTGCAGCTCCCATTGTCAGGGAATATGCGCCGGTAAGTCTGGCGACGGAATGAGGGAAATCGCGTTTAATTAATCCTGGCAGTAAGACATTGCCTAATGCAATCCCACCGCCAATGACCGCTGTACCGCCAAATAATAAGTAAGGCGAAGGGAGAGAACGAATTGCGATACCTGCACAGATCAAAAGTAACGCGGCAAACAGGCTACGTTCCATACCAAAACGTCGCGCCACCGGGGCAGCCAAAGGTGAGATTAGCGCAAAGGCCAATAATGGCAGGGTGGTTAATAAGCCGGTTTGCGCTGTCGTCAGCGAGTAAGCGGAACGAATCGTATCCAGTAACGGCGCTGCGCCGGTAAAGGTGACGCGTAATGTTGTGGCAATCATCAGAATGCCAGCGATAAGGACAATCCTGTTTTTGCCGCTTAATGAAGTTGAACAGGTCATATGCTTCTCATTGTTACAAACGAGGCTGTACCTTACCGTTTTTATTGTTATGTTGAATCAAGCTAAAATGACAAATTATCGCTAAATTCGGACAAAATGATGCACAGGTTGAATCTCAATGGCTATGAACCCGACCGACACCATGAAGCCGCGGTCGCATTTTGTATTCACGCCGGAACGGATGAGTTAACCAGTCCTGTACATCAGCACCGCAAAGGACAGCTGATACTAGCATTACATGGTGCAATTACCTGTACGGTGGAAAATGCTTTGTGGATGGTGCCGCCGCAATATGCGGTTTGGATACCGGGCGGGGTGGAACATAGCAATCAAGTGACAGCTAACGCTGAACTCTGTTTTCTGTTTATCGAACCCAGCGCAGTGACAATGCCGACAACATGTTGCACATTGAAAATATCGCCCTTATGCCGGGAATTGATTTTAACCCTGGCAAACAGGACGACGACTCAGCGTGCTGAGCCGATGACCCGCAGATTAATTCAGGTCCTGTTTGATGAACTCCCTCAGCAGCCACAACAACAGCTGCACCTGCCCGTTTCTTCTCATCCTAAAATCCGCACGATGGTGGAGATGATGGCGAAAGGGCCCGTCGAGTGGGGGTCATTAGGGCAATGGGCTGGCTTTTTTGCGATGAGTGAACGCAATCTTGCGCGACTGATAGTAAAAGAGACGGGGTTGAGTTTTCGCCAGTGGCGTCAGCAGTTACAGCTGATTATGGCACTTCAGGGATTAGTGAAAGGCGATACTGTACAGAAAGTTGCTCATACGCTGGGGTATGATTCAACAACGGCCTTTATTACTATGTTTAAGAAAGGCCTGGGGCAAACGCCAGGCCGATATATTGCGGGATTAACTACTGTTTCCCCACAATCAGCGAAACAAGACCCGCGGCAATAAGCGGGCCGACCGGTACGCCGCGAAACAGCGCCACGCCTAAAACAGTGCCTACCAGCAGCCCGGCGACCAGTTGCGGCTGGCTGCCCATTAAGGTCACGCCGCGCCCACCCAGCCAGGAGACAATAACGCCTACTGCAATTGCCACCAGCGATTTCCAGTTCAGAAACGAGTGAATCAAGGTTGAGGGCGGTAGCGTCCCGCTGGCGATGGGGGCCATAACGCCAATCGTCAGAATGATTATCCCGATACTTAGCCCCTGTTTTTCAATCCACGGGAAAAAGGTGCTTAACGGTGTGACGCGGACAATGATCAACACCAGAATTGAAACGGCGACAGTGGTGTTATGACTGATAAAGCCCAGCGCAGCTAACCCGAGCAGGATCAGCAAAGTGACATCAAACATCGTGGTTTCCTTGCCAAAAAATAATAAGCCTGCTTACTTTACGCTTGCTGCAGGAAGGAAGTAGAAAATCTTTACGTTTTTTGCATAAAAAATCAGGCGAACTGTCATCAAACTGCCATTTGTGCACGCTAACAATAACGTGAAAACAGCTATCTCCCGGGGGCATGCTATGAACGATCAAATGTTCGTCGAGACACTGATTATCACGTCATCGTTTTTTGCCATTGCTGTTGTGCTGGTTTTGTCCGTTCTGCTTATTGAACGGACAGGCTAGTTACGCAGTGCGGCGGAAATTGAGCAGTTCTGGTTGCGCAATGCGCAAATAATCCGTGGTTTTCAAAATAACGGATTTATCCAGCATCCCTGCATTGAAGGCGATTTCATCAAATCGTTCGAAGAGTAGAGGGTCGGCAACCAGTTTGAGTTTTGGATGGAAGCTGAAAGGGGGGATCGCGCCGAAGACACAGCCTGTGAGTTCATCGACTTCCGCCGGGCTGGCCAACGAAGCGCGTAATCCGCCTATATGGCTGGCGAGTTGGCTCAGATCGGCCTGTTGATCGGCAGCGAGGATCGCCAGAACATGTTGATTTACGCCATTGCCTTTGACTTTACATACCAGTGCCTTAGCTCCCTGGCCTAAAGCGGTGCCACGAATTTCTGACACCGCTTCACATTTACCTACCGCTTCATGGGTAACGACGCGGAAGTTAGCACCTTCTTGTGATAATAAAGCGATTAACCGCTGATGCGTCACGCTTCCTTTAGCCATTTCAGTCATTTCACGCTCCTGAGATTACAAGCAAACAACCACAGAAGGTTATCATGAACGGCTGTTTTTGTTCTGCTTATTGACATATAAACGCTCATCGGAAGCTTTATACGCATCATGTAACGTATCGTTTTCTTTCATCGCGTAAATACCGGAAGAGAAGCCGATCTCTTTCTGCGGCGCGATATGTTGCAGACGTTTTTCGATACGTTCAGGCAGTTGTGCTGCAATTTGCGGCGTCGAATCGACAAGAATGATGCAGAATTCATCGCCACCGAGTCGGATGGCATAATCACTTTTACGAATCGATTGTTTAATCGCCTGAGCTAATAACGTAATCGCTAAATCCCCCTCCTGATGACCGAGGGTGTCATTTATTTGCTTTAACTTGTCCATGTCAATTGCAATAAACATCACCGAAGAACCGGATTGCACCAGTTTCTGCAACCGCTGCTCCAGTTCAGGGGTTAAAATTTTGCGATTATACAGTCCAGTCATCGCATCACTAATATTTTCTCGCGACACATTTTGGTATAAACGGAAGTGCATCCGGACCATATTCAGCAAAATTAACGCCGTCAAAATCCAGAACAGAACGCTTTTCCACGAAGACGTGATAAAGTAAAGAATATCAATGGATAACGAGACACGAATGCCGCCCGGTAAGTCATGGACGTAACTGACATACTGGAACAGATTATCTTCGCTCTGGTTGATGATAATGTCGCGCCCCGAATCGGTATCGGTTAGCGTGACATTGAGAAAACGCCAGAGGAGAGGGCGGTCATGAGTGTAAAAGATATTCCGCAAATTGTTTTTGTTAATATCCAGCAGCACAATCCCTTTTAGCTGCCCTGCAACATACACCGGCGTCAGCAAACTCATCACGTTCTGTTTAGTACGCTGATCCTGGTAAATGCTCGACAATACGGTACGCCCGGTAAATACCTTTTCAATATCTTTGCGATCGATACCAATACTTCCTGACTGCAGGAAGGACCAGTTATTCATCGCAAAGTATTCAACATTAACCGGCTCATAAAAATAGACATAGCGGTCATTGAGATCGAGATAATAGTGAAATTTCTCTTCGGCCATCCCAAGACCTGAACCGTAATCATCCTGGTGGCGGTTGCCTTCCACTGCCTGATCAAAAGCGGGTAATAGTGCTGCAGCTTCCACAATTGTGTCGCAGTCAGTGGATGCGGTTTGTAGTGTGCCGCGTAAGCCCGGGTATTTATGGGCAGTCAGGTTTAAGCCATGGGTATTATTGGCAGACTCAAAAGCCTCGCAGATGGCGCGCCGCTGTTCTGGCGACACTTCCGACTGCTCAGCAGCGAGAGCGCGCATCACATGCGCGGCAATACTCTGATTCTGATACTTATCATAAAGAAAGGAGGAGTCTGCTTTCTGCACGATATAGCGCAGATAGGCACTCATTGCTCTGTCGCTGGCGACAAGTTCAAAAATAAGGAAGGAAGATGTCAGCACAATGACACTTGCGGCGATAAAATGCCGGAGCATTCTATGGTGCAATTTCATGATAAATGGCACTCCTTCGGTTAGTGAAACGAGAAAACCAGATAAAGTTCGATTGCGGCCTGGCACAGGGGCGCTAATTATACTCATCTCTGCGCCGCTGGGGAGGGGAAATTTAGGGGTAATAGTAATAAATTGTATGCAAAAGCCACGCAAAAAGCATGGCTCTGAATATTTTTGCACTTAAATATGATGAATAATCACTTTGTTGCCCCCCTCGCTTTTCGCTTCGCGTAAGGCTTTATCTGCTTCCGTCATGACAAGCGAGATATTACGCGTGTCACCCGTTGAAAAAACCGTGCCAATACTGATGGTCATTTGTTCAGGAACATCATATCTGTTACTAAAGCCGGTCAGGAGTTCGACATTTTACGCATACGTTCCGCAATGATTTTTGCCTGGGCACTATTGAGTTCGGTAAATAGCAAGCCAAACACCTCACCCTCCAGTCGCGCTAAAATATCATCAGGGCGGATGCTTTGCTGGATAATATCGACAATTGAAACCAGCACTTTATCACCCACACGATGTCCCCATTGGGCATTGATGCGTTTGAACTGATTAATATCAACCAGCATGACACAGAAGTCCTTAACAACAGGTCGCGACAATAATGACTCTACGCTGTTGAAAAAGTAGCGCCGATTATAAATATTGGTCAGCACATCATGAACTGCCAGTTTGCTGGAGAGTTGCAGTTCCTGAAAAATGTTATAAATCAGAAAAGACACAACAAACAGTTTACTGGAAACTTCAATCCCGCGACTGATATACCAGATGGTGTAATTATACTCATCCAGAGTCAGTAGAAGTAAGTTGCAGCATAGCGATGCCAGACATAATAATGCTATTAACGGCCATAGTTCGCTGGCTAATCGTGTACGCATGATAATAAAGAACAGTAAAAATGCCCACAGACAAACCAATATTTTTGTATAGTTGATTCCCCAGGTCGCAGTATGGTTGTCCGGACAGTAGTCGACGACATACAAAGAATAGTCAGCGTTATAACTGCTCAGATTGTGTGCCAGAAGGGGAAAAACTAAAAAAGGAATCAGCGCCAGCAACAGGATTCCCGTTTTTTTCTTATTGTTGTCAAGGATGTTGTCTTTTCCATAACAAAAGAGTGCCAGCGAGGTTAAACAAATAAAACTGAGTTGGCGGAAAATATAGAAAATAGAAACATCATTCGACTTTGTCTGGATCAGTGTACTGCCGTTAATTGGTTTATGGATAATTACAATGGTTTCAACTAAATAGATAAGGCCACTTAAAAATGCAAGGCTTAAAATGAGTGTTGGTAAAATTTGTTTGTTAGTGAAATATTTCATTAACATGAAAAGAAAAATGACGGCGTTAAGGAAAAACAAAGCCACAACAACCATCAGGTAATTCATCTGTGGGATGAGTTTTACATTTGTGTTTTCGTTATATAATGTGGTGATGCAAAATAAAATTAACGTCAGCAATAAACTGAAAATAAAAAAGCTTTGAGCTTTTAATTTTTGTGTACCCATAGAAACCATAAAAAGGAGAGCAATGTGAGTGCTGGATTTTATTGATGGCAGAGATATATAGTTTTGACCAGGATCAATTTTCGTTAACGATAAACAATATTTAAAGAATAACCCCATGGAAATACGTGTTGACTGAATCATTTTTCCGAATGATTGTTTTCTGGAACTAAATTATGTAAAGGTTACGCTGTCATATTTAAAGCGATTGTAAGCTAATGTATGTAATAAATGAGATAATTTACAGTAAGCTAAAAATCAGCCAGGCGATAATGACCTGGCTGATAGTTTTAGTCTTTAGCTGTTGCATTTTGTTTATGAAACAGTTCACGGAACACCGGATAAATATCATCCTGGTCGCGGATGTGCTGCATCGCAAAGTTGTCGAAAGTAGATTGCAGATGCTCATATTCTCGCCACAATGTCTGATGTGCACGACGGGTAATTTCGATATAGCTGTAATAACGAACAACAGGTAATAATTTTTTCGCCAGGATTTCATGGCAAAGCGGAGAGTCATCGGCCCAGTTATCGCCGTCCGATGCTTGTGCAGCGTAAATATTCCACTGTGCCGGGTTATAACGCTCTTTCACTACCTCATCCATCAGTTTCAGGGCGCTGGAAACAATGGTGCCGCCTGTTTCCTGCGAGTAGAAAAACTCATGTTCATCGACTTCTTTCGCCTGGGTATGATGGCGGATGTATACGACTTCCACGTTCTTATACGTTCTGCTGAGGAACAGATACAGCAGAATATAAAAACGCTTAGCCATATCTTTAGTGGATTGATCCATTGAACCGGAAACGTCCATCAGGCAAAACATCACTGCCTGGCTGGAGGGATCGGGCCGCTTCTCGTAGTTCTTGTAACGTAAATCGAAGGTGTCAATAAAAGGGACGCGTTCAATTTTGGCACGTAATTCTGCAATTTCTTTGCGCAGACGTTCCTCTTCCAGCAGCTGCGCAGGTTCACTGTTGCTGATGATGGCCAAATTCTCTTCCAGTGCATGAAGTTCCCGCCGCTTGCCTGCCGTCATGGCTGTGCGTCGCGCCAGTGAGTTCTGCAAGGAGCGCACAACGCTGATATTTGCCGGAACGCCGTTAGCGGTATAACCCGCCCGATGCGTTTTATATTCGGTCAGCTGGCGTTGTTGGTTTTGTTTCAGATTCGGTAAGGCCAAATCTTCAAAGAGCAAATCAAGATACTCATCTTTCGAAATCTGAAAGACAAATTCATCCTGACCTTCACCATCCTGGCTGGCCTGGCCCTGACCACTGCCGGAACCTCCGCCGCCACCCTGGGGACGTTCAATTCGGTCGTTCTGGACGAAATGGTCATTGCCCGGATGCACGCGGTGGCGCAGACCGCCACGCCCCTGATGAAACATCGGTTCGCTAATATCTTCCGTGGGAATGGATACGGATTCGCCGCTGTCGACGTCAGTCACCGAACGCTTATTAATGGCCTCGGAGATCGACTGTTTAATTTGCGCTTTATAACGGCGTAAAAAACGCTGGCGATTCACCATGCTTTTGTTTTTGCCGTTCAGACGCCGGTCAATAAACCAGGTCATATGCCCCCCGTACTACATTTGCCAACTGTATGCTACGCCTGTGTTGCCGCTTCTCAGGCCCACGGTTCGCTGTCGTTGTAGGCCCGGTAACATGTGTACCGGGCCAGGGTTGTTAAGACGATTTACGTACGCGCAAATACCATTCGCACAGTAAACGCACCTGTTTACGGGTGTAGCCTTTTTCCATCATACGGTCGACAAAGTCGTCGTGTTTCTTCTGCTCGTCGGTTGACGTTTTGGCGTTAAACGAGATAACCGGCAACAGCTCCTCGGTATTGGAGAACATTTTCTTCTCGATAACCGTGCGCAGTTTTTCATAGCTGGTCCAGTTCGGATTGCGTCCGCTGTTATTCGCTCTGGCGCGCAGTACGAAGTTAACAATCTCGTTGCGGAAATCTTTTGGATTACTGATCCCCGCCGGTTTCTCGATTTTCTCCAGCTCGGCGTTAAGAGACTCGCGGTCAAACAGCTGCCCGGTATCCGGATCGCGATACTCCTGATCCTGAATCCAGAAATCCGCGTAGGTAACATAACGGTCGAAAATGTTTTGCCCATATTCGGAATAGGATTCAAGGTAGGCCGTCTGGATCTCTTTGCCGATAAACTCGGCATATTTCGGGATCAGATAACCTTTCAGGAACTCCAGATAGCGTTCTGCCTGCTCTTGTGGGAACTGCTCGCGCTCGATCTGCTGTTCCAGTACGTAGAACAGATGGACCGGGTTTGCCGCCACTTCTACATGATCGAAGTTGAACACGCGGGAGAGGATCTTAAACGCAAAACGCGTCGACAGACCGTTCATCCCTTCATCGACACCGGCGTAGTCACGATATTCCTGATACGACTTGGCTTTGGGATCGGTGTCTTTCAGACTTTCGCCATCATAAACCCGCATCTTTGAATAAATGCTGGAGTTTTCTGGCTCTTTAAGGCGCGAAAGAATGGAAAAACGTGACAGCGTTTCCAGCGTGCCAGGGGCGCAGGGGGCGTGAGTCAATTCACTGTGATTAAGCAATTTCTCGTAGATTTTGATCTCTTCGGAAATGCGTAAGCAATACGGCACCTTCACGATGTAAACACGGTCGAGGAAGGCTTCGTTGTTTTTGTTATTACGGAAAGTGACCCATTCGGATTCGTTCGAGTGGGCGAGAATAATCCCGTTGAACGGCAGGGCGGAGATACCTTCCGTCCCGTTGTAGTTACCTTCCTGAGTGGCGGTTAACAGCGGATGCAGCACTTTTATCGGTGCTTTAAACATCTCGACAAATTCCATGATCCCTTGGTTGGCGCGGCACAGCGCACCGGAATAGCCGTAGGCGTCCGGGTCATTCTGCGCGTAGTGTTCGAGTTTACGAATATCGACTTTCCCAACCAGCGCGGAGATGTCCTGGTTGTTCTCATCACCGGGTTCCGTTTTGGCGATAGCAATTTGTTGCAGAATTGACGGCCAGACCTTCACTACCCGGAACTTAGTGATATCGCCACCAAATTCATGCAGGCGTTTTGCCGCCCATGGCGACATGATGGTGCCGAGATAACGGCGAGGAATGCCATACTCTTTTTCCAGAATCTGAGCATCTTCCTGCGGATTGAAAAGACAGAACGGATGATCGTTGACCGGGCTACGCTCACCGTTGGCGCTCAATACATAAATTGGTACGAGCTGCATTAATGATTTCAGTCGCTCAGCAAGCGATGATTTACCCCCACCCACAGGCCCCAGCAGATACAGGATTTGTTTCTTCTCTTCCAGCCCCTGAGCCGCGTGTTTCAGATAAGAGACAATCTGTTCAATCGCGTCTTCCATGCCGTAAAACTCTTCAAACGCCGGATAACGTGCAATGACCCGGTTAGAAAAGAGTCGAGAAAGTCTGGGTTCCTGGGCTGTATCGACCATGACAGGCTCACCGATAGCCATCAATAGCCGCTCAGCCGCGTTGGCATAAGCACTGCGATCTTGCCGACAAGTGGTAAGAAACTCCTGCAGTGTGAACTCTTCGTCCTTGGCAGCTTCATATCGCTGGCGATAGTGATCGAATATATTCATGGTATGCCGTCCTTTCGTTTTTTAGCACAGGTTAAGAGCCGTTCATATGAATAGTAGAGGCTCCCGGAAGAGGTAAACTGAACGACGTCTCTTGCTAAAACACAGCAACTCTCATGCCATTTTATCGACGATGAGAACAACGTGCCCGGTGATACACCTTCAAAATTAAGCGTAGATGGCAAATGGAAAACTTGCCTGCACGGCTTTCTTAATTTCAATGGCATATCAACAACTCATCCATAAATTTTGCATAATTAATGTAAAGACCAGGGTAGCCAGTAACGCTAAATTCATTTGGCTGTAAGCGCGGTGTCATCCGCGTCAGGAAAATTAAACAGTTACTTTAAAAAATGAAACGTAAAAGGTTGGGTTTCGATGTATTGACGGTAAACTTTGTCGCCCGCTAAACATTTGTTTAAGGAATGATTAATTGTGACCAAACTCAAACTTCTGGCACTTGGAGTGCTTATCGCAACGTCTGCAGGCGTAGCGCACGCTGAAGGTAAATTTTCCTCGGCGCAGGCGTAGGTGTCGTTGAACACCCATATAAAGATTACGATACCGATGTTTACCCAGTACCGGTAATCAACTATGAAGGCGATAACTTCTGGTTCCGTGGCTTAGGTGGTGGTTACTACCTGTGGAATGACGCAACGGATAAACTTTCAATTACCGCTTACTGGTCGCCGCTTTACTTCAAAGCGAAAGACAGTGGCGATCACCAAATGCGTCACCTGGATGACCGTAAGAGCACCATGATGGCTGGTCTGTCTTATGCTCACTTTACCCAGTACGGTTACCTGCGTACCACCCTGGCTGGCGATACCCTCGGATAACAGCAACGGCATTGTCTGGGATATGGCGTTGTATCGTTACACCAACGGTGGCCTGACCGTGACTCCGGGTATTGGTGTGCAGTGGAACAGCAAAACCAGAACGAATACTATTATGGCGTATCGCGCAAAGAGTCCGCTCGCAGCGGTCTGCGTGGCTATAACCCGAACGACAGCTGGAGCCCTTACCTGGAGCTGAGCGCCAGCTACAACTTCCTCGGCGACTGGAGTGTTTACGGTACCGCGCGCTATACCCGTCTGTCTGATGAAGTTACTGACAGCCCGATGGTGGATAAATCCTGGACTGGCCTGATTTCTACCGGGATCACCTACAAATTCTGATAATGCATCTTTCCAGGGCATTTTGTGCATAAAAACAGGGCGTCACGCCCTGTTTTGCATTACGGTGGTGCAATACCTGGGAGGAAACAATGCAACAAAAAATGATTCAATTTAGTGGCGATGTCTCACTGCCAGCCATAGGGCAGGGAACATGGTATATGGGCGAAGATGCCAGTCAGCGCAAAACAGAAGTTGCTGCACTACGCGCGGGCATTGAGCTCGGTTTAACCCTCATTGATACCGCCGAAATGTATGCCGATGGCGGTGCCGAAAAGGTGGTTGGGGAAGCATTAACCGGTCTGCGCGATAACGTCTTTCTCGTCTCTAAAGTCTATCCGTGGAATGCTGGCGGGCAAAAAGCGATAAATGCATGCGAAGCCAGTTTACGCCGTCTCAATACTGATTATCTCGATCTCTACTTATTACACTGGTCTGGCAGTTTCGCTTTTGAAGAGACTGTGGCAGCGATGGAAAAATTGATCGCCCAGGGAAAAATCCGCCGCTGGGGCGTTTCTAACCTTGATCATGCTGATATGCAGGAACTCTGGCAGCTGCCGGGGGGAAATCAGTGTGCCACTAATCAGGTGCTTTACCATCTCGGTTCACGAGGGATTGAGTACGATCTACTCCCCTGGTGCCAGCAACAGCAGATGCCGGTGATGGCTTACAGTCCATTAGCCCAGGCCGGGCGGTTGCGCAATGGACTGTTAAAAAACGCGGTAGTCAACGAAATTGCACATGCTCACAATATCAGCGCGGCACAAGTATTGTTGGCGTGGGTAATCAGCCATCAGGGTGTGATGGCGATTCCAAAAGCGGCCACGATTGCCCATGTCCAACAGAATGCGGCTGTGCTTGAGGTCGAACTTTCGTCAGCGGAATTAACCATGCTGGATAAAGCGTATCCGGCACCAAAAGGAAAAACTGCGCTGGATATGGTGTGATGTTGATACGTGCCGGATGCATCGCACCCGGCACACAACATTAACGCAAATTAACGTTTCGCAACGCGAATGGATTGCGCCAGATGTGCAGGTTTCTCTTTGGTCACTTTTTGCGTTTCTGAAGCGTAAGCCGTTTCTACACAAACAAATGTTTTGTAGCCATCATCCGGCATGTCGCCCATGCTAACTGAAAGCGCCGGTCCCGGGTTCCAGCCGACAACGTTCAGATGATGCTGGTGGCCTACGGCGATAATACGATTCAGCGCTTCATCATTAATCACGCTGCAATCTTGCGGATTCAGATACACGCGATCGGTACGGTCAGGGAAGGTCTGAATACCGTCGGTCAGTACATCTTCTTTCGCGTCATTTACTTTATCAATGAAGCGATCGCCCAGCCCACTGACGCTTACCTTAGCGATATCACCCACGTTAAAGTAGGTATGCAGGGCAGAGGTGGTTTCAAATTCGCCATGTGATTCAAGATCGATTTCACAGGTTTTACCCACGCGGAAATGCGCTAACAGCGTAAAGTCGTGCGGCCAGAATTTTTTCGTCTCTTCGCTTTGCGTCAATTCAAAAGTCAGCGCTACGCCATCAGCATCTTCACGATGTGATTTCAGCGTCCACGGCAGGTTGCGGGCAAAACCGTGCGCAGGCAGACCTTGTTGTGCCGCCGGACCAAACCACGGCCAGCAAACCGGTACGCCACCGCGAATAGCGACGCCATTTTTGAACGGTGTGTTGTTGCTCAACCACAGAACTTCTTCTTCACCCGCAGGTTTCCACGAGAGAAGGTGTGCGCCCTGTAATGCAAAAGAGGCTTTTACCTGGGGATGATCGACCACAATGAGGTCCAGTTCATCCAGTTTACGACGGGAGAGGACAGGGGAGATTTGTTCGATGACCGGAAGGGCAAAAATTTTCTTAATCATGACGCAGTCCTTTAACTTCATTTTATCAGGTAAAAAAAAGAGCGACCGAAGTCGCTCTTTTTAGATCACAGTGTCATCTCAACTTATTTGGAGATGTGAGCGATCAGGTCCAGAACTTTGTTGGAGTAACCGGTTTCGTTGTCGTACCAGGATACCAGTTTCACGAAGTTGTCGTTCAGAGCGATACCAGCTTTAGCATCGAACACGGAAGTGCAAACTTCGCCGTTGAAATCGGTAGATACTACGTCATCTTCGGTGTAGCCCAGAACGCCTTTCATTTCGCCTTCAGCAGCAGCTTTAACGGCAGCTTTGATCTGCTCGTAAGTTGCAGCTTTTTCCAGACGAACGGTCAGGTCAACTACGGATACGTTCGGGGTCGGAACGCGGAACGCCATACCAGTCAGTTTGCCATTCAGTTCTGGCAGTACTTTACCTACAGCTTTAGCAGCACCGGTAGAGGACGGGATGATGTTCTGGGAAGCGCCGCGGCCGCCGCGCCAGTCTTTGTGAGACGGGCCATCAACGGTTTTCTGAGTAGCGGTAGTAGCGTGAACGGTGGTCATCAGACCTTCGATGATGCCGAAGTTATCGTTGATAACTTTAGCCAGCGGAGCCAGGCAGTTGGTGGTGCAGGAAGCGTTGGAAACGATGTCCTGGCCAGCATATTTGTCGAAGTTAGCGCCTTTAACGAACATCGGAGTGTTATCTTTAGACGGACCAGTCATAACCACTTTCTTCGCACCAGCGGTGATGTGTTTACGAGCAGTTTCGTCAGTCAGGAACAGACCAGTTGCTTCAGCGACAACGTCAACACCAACTTCGTCCCATTTCAGGTTAGCCGGATCACGTTCAGCGGTAACACGGATTTTTTTACCGTTAACGATCAGATGACCGTCTTTCACTTCAACGGTACCGTCGAAACGGCCGTGAGTGGAGTCATATTTCAGCATGTATGCCATGTAATCAGCGTCTAACAGGTCATTGATTGCAACGATCTCGATGTCAGAACGTTTCTGAGCAGCACGGAAAACAATGCGACCGATACGGCCAAAACCGTTGATACCTACTTTGATAGTCATATATTCCACCAGCTATTTGTTAGTGAATAAAAGGTTGCCTGTAAAATTACAAAAACCTTACGCAGCGTCAAGCGGAATCGTGTCAATCATTGCGACAAATCAATCCTGTGCCTAAGCATTACGCGACTGACTCGCCTCACTCTTCCTTTGGGCTTGAGACCACATGGGGTCGGCGCCCCGAATTTTAAAGGGCAATTACGATAAAAATGTGATTTTCATCACGATTTAGGTGCAGCCATTTCGTCGAGATCAAGTTTAGGACAAAATTTTGCCAGTTGGTGTTAATGTTTTGTTAGAATCAGTCACGTAATGTGAGCACGATTAAAGTGAGATGTGAGCAAATGGCTAATAAACCTTCGGCAGAAGAACTGAAAAAAAATTTGTCCGAGATGCAGTTTTACGTAACGCAGAATCATGGGACAGAGCCGCCATTTACGGGTCGTTTACTGCATAACAAGCGTGACGGCGTATATCACTGTTTGATCTGCGATGCCCCGCTGTTTCATTCCGAAACCAAGTATGATTCCGGCTGTGGCTGGCCCAGTTTCTACGAACCGGTGAGTGAAGAATCCATTCGTTATATCAAAGACTTGTCACATGGAATGCAGCGCATAGAAATTCGTTGCGGTAACTGTGATGCCCATCTGGGGCATGTCTTTCCCGACGGGCCGCAACCAACAGGCGAACGTTATTGTGTTAACTCTGCCTCTTTACGCTTTACCGATGGCGAAAACGGCGAAGAAATCAACGGTTGAAAAAACGATTCAGCAACTTATTCCACAGGAGCGGAAAAATTATGAATCTTGATGACATTATCAACAGCATGACGCCTGAGGTATACCAGCGTTTGTCGACCGCCGTTGAACTGGGGAAATGGCCTGATGGCGTTGCGTTGACCGAGGAACAAAAAGAGAATTGCCTGCAACTGGTGATGCTGTGGCAAGCCCGCCATAATACCGAAGCACAGCATATGACAATTGACACAAATGGTCAGATGGTCATGAAGAGCAAACAGCAGTTAAAAGAAGATTTTGGTATCTCAGCAAAGCCTATTGCCATGTTTAAGTAAGTGGTTCATCCCCTTTTTGCCGCGGCTATGAAGGGGATAGCCAACAATGACCCCACGACTCGTCTCAATTATCTCGACCCGACCTGGCTAAGTCCCAGTCCGATCTCTTGCCGTCGCGTTCACGCCTGAATGACTTCTCCTGGACTTAAGTCTCAGACCTATTTGGCCGGTAATCCCTCTTGAATTTGCTCTTTTTGCGTTCCGCCTTCCACCAACCTGTAACAGACCCAGCCATTTTCTGCGTAATTGTGATCTAAGTTGTAAAACGCAGATCATTATCTGTGTTTTGCAGATTTAATGTTGACCTCAAAAATCATGTGGGTAAGTATGATGGCCATCTAAGCAAAACAAAACACAGAGGATGACGCAATGAAAGCACTGGCTCGGTTTGGCAAGGCCTTTGGCGGCTACAAGATGATTGATGTCCCACAACCCATTTGTGGCCCGGAAGACGTAGTGATTGAAATTAAAGCCGCGGCAATCTGCGGCGCAGACATGAAGCACTACAATGTCGATAGCGGTTCTGATGAGTTTAACTCTATCCGCGGCCATGAGTTCGCAGGTTGTATTGCGCAGGTTGGTGAAAAAGTCAAAGACTGGAAAGTGGGGCAACGCGTTGTGTCGGATAACAGCGGTCACGTTTGCGGCGTTTGTCCGGCCTGTGAACAAGGTGATTTTCTGTGTTGTACAGAAAAAGTAAACCTTGGTCTGGATAATAATACCTGGGGCGGTGGTTTTTCCAAATATTGTCTGGTTCCTGGTGAAATTCTCAAAATTCATCGTCATGCGTTGTGGGAAATCCCTGATGGTGTTGATTATGAGGACGCAGCCGTACTTGACCCTATCTGTAATGCCTACAAATCCATCGCGCAGCAATCGAAATTCCTTCCTGGTCAGGATGTGGTCGTCATCGGCACTGGCCCACTCGGGCTGTTCTCCGTACAAATGGCGCGAATTATGGGGGCGGTAAATATCGTCGTCGTTGGTCTGCAAGAAGATGTGGCGGTCCGCTTCCCGGTTGCAAAAGAACTGGGTGCGACGGCAGTAGTAAATGGTTCTACCGAAGATGTGGTGGCGCGCTGCCAGCAAATTTGTGGCAAAGATAATCTGGGACTGGTGATTGAATGCTCCGGTGCCAATATCGCACTGAAACAAGCCATCGAAATGCTCCGCCCGAACGGGGAAGTGGTACGCGTTGGAATGGGCTTCAAACCTCTTGATTTCTCGATTAATGACATTACCGCCTGGAACAAAAGCATCATTGGGCATATGGCCTATGACTCCACCTCATGGCGTAACGCTATCAGGCTATTAGCCAGCGGCGCTATCAAAGTCAAACCGATGATCACGCATCGTATCGGCCTGTCGCAATGGCGCGAAGGGTTTTGATGCGATGGTCGATAAAACCGCAATCAAAGTGATCATGACTTACGACTTTTTGATGAATAACTCTCCTGAAGGAACGTTATCGCATGGAACAGATAACAAAACCGCATTGTGGTGCACGGCTGGATCGCTTACCGGATTGCCGCTGGCATTCGTCAATGTTTGCCATCGTCGCGTTTGGCCTGCTGGAGTAATGCCGTTGGTGAAGCGATCCTCGCGCAGCTGAAGCGTTGGGCTGGACAGATAATTCCACCACACATTCTCAGCAATCACGACCGCCGGAATGTTTCTCGGTGCGCTGGTGGGCGGCATCATTGGCGACAAAACCGGTCGCAGAAATGCGTTCATCCTCTATGAGGCCATTCATATTGCCTCGATGGTTGTCGGTGCTTTCTCACCGAATATGGATTTTCTTATTGCCTGCCGTTTTGTGATGGGCGTTGGGCTGGGAGCTTTACTGGTTACACTGTTTGCTGGTTTCACCGAATATATGCCCGGTAGAAATCGTGGAACGTGGTCAAGTCGGGTTTCCTTTATTGGCAACTGGTCATATCCGCTCTGTTCATTGATAGCGATGGGACTCACGCCGCTGATTAGTGCAGAGTGGAACTGGCGGGTACAACTGCTTATCCCTGCAATATTGTCGCTTATCGCTACGGCGCTGGCCTGGCGCTACTTTCCTGAATCCCCGCGCTGGCTGGAATCGCGCGGACGGTATCAGGAAGCCGAGAAAGTCATGCGGCGGAGTATAGAAGAAGGCGTCATACGCCAGACGGGTAAACCTTTGCCGCCTGTGGTTATTGCTGATGACGGTAAAGCGCCACAAGCGGTGCCGTATTCAATATTTACTGACCCAGAATTACTGGAAACGCGTGATATTAGGTCTTGTGCTGTTGCCATGAACGTTGTGCAGTACACACTAATTAACTGGTTGCCAACAATATTCATGACCCAGGGGATTAATTTAAAAGACTCGATTGTTTTAAATACCATGAGTATGTTTGGCGCGCCATTTGGTATTTTTATTGCCATGCTGGTGATGGATAAAATTCCGCGTAAAACAATGGGTGTGGGGCTATTAATCCTGATTGCGGTGCTCGGATATATCTATTCACTGCAAACCAGTATGTTGCTCATAACGTTGATTGGTTTCTTCCTGATTACTTTCGTCTATATGTACGTTTGCTATGCCTCGGCAGTGTATGTCCCTGAAATCTGGCCGACAGAGGCCAAACTCCGTGGCTCCGGTCTGGCGAATGCGGTAGGGCGAATCAGTGGTATTGCCGCACCTTATGCCGTTGCAGTGCTGCTCAGTAGTTATGGCGTAACGGGAGTCTTTATTCTTCTGGGGGCTGTTTCAATTATTGTCGCAATTGCTATCGCCACCATTGGAATTGAAACCAAAGGTGTCTCCGTTGAAAGTTTAAGTATTGATGCAGTAGCCAATAAATAATACTGGTGGATTCAAAATGAAAAATTCAAAAGCAATATTGCAGGTGCCGGGCACAATGAAAATTATTTCAGCAGAAATACCTGTGCCTAAAGAAGATGAAGTTTTGATTAAAGTAGAATATGTCGGTATTTGTGGTTCAGATGTACATGGTTTTGAATCAGGCCCGTTTATTCCTCCTAAAGACCCAAATCAAGAAATTGGCCTGGGTCATGAATGCGCCGGGACGGTTGTGGCTGTGGGAAGCCGCGTGCGCAAATTTAAACCAGGGGATCGGGTAAATATCGAACCTGGCGTTCCTTGCGGTCACTGTCGTTACTGTCTGGAAGGCAAATATAACATCTGCCCGGACGTTGATTTTATGGCGACACAACCCAACTACCGCGGCGCATTAACGCACTATCTGTGTCATCCGGAGAGCTTTACTTACAAACTGCCCGACAATATGGACACGATGGAAGGGGCGCTGGTGGAGCCTGCCGCAGTCGGGATGCATGCCGCGATGCTGGCAGATGTTAAACCGGGTAAGAAGATAATTATTCTGGGAGCAGGTTGTATTGGTTTGATGACGTTGCAAGCGTGCAAATGCCTGGGCGCAACGGAAATTGCCGTCGTTGATGTACTGGAAAAACGTCTGGCAATGGCGGAACAGCTTGGTGCGACAGTGGTTATTAACGGCGCAAAAGAGGACACTATTGCACGCC